>Ga0207695_10001058_pt1 | contig 48255 bp, 36 predicted proteins | sample KBSC54metaG_FD_184354 | JGI IMG/M metagenome (GOLD analysis project Ga0207695, IMG submission 184354) | Corn rhizosphere microbial communities from Kellogg Biological Station, Michigan, USA - KBS C5-4 metaG (SPAdes) (version 2) | ecosystem: Host-associated > Plants > Roots > Rhizosphere > Soil...
CGCCAATCGCTACAAGACCCGTTTCGTGCCGCTGCCGTGCATGACCTGCTACAGCCCTTGAATGCAGCGCGCCTCTTTGCCAGCGCCTTACATCAACCTCTGCAAGATGCCCCCGAACGAGATCTGCTCGATCGCGTCGAGCAAGCGTTGCACGCGCAGGACGGCCTGCTTACAAGCATGCTGGATATCTCGCGCCTGGAAGCGGGCGCACTCAAACCGACGATCACCACGTTCGCCTTGTCGCCGCTGTTACAGAGCCTGGCGCGTCAATTCGGCATCGTGGCGCAGGCGCGCTCGCTGTCGCTGGGTCTGGTCGACACCAGCGCATGGGTCCGCACGGATGCCCTGCTATTGCGTCGCATCCTGCAGAATTTTCTATCCAATGCGGTGCATTACACGCCGCAAGGACGGATCCTCTTGGGCTGCCGGCGGCAAGGCGATGCGATACGTATCGAAGTCTGGGATACCGGCATCGGTATCGCCGAAAACAAGCGGCAGACTATTTTTGAAGAGTTTCGTCGTCTCGATAGTGGCATGGACGGCGATGAACGCAGCGCGGGCCTGGGCTTGTCGATTGTCGACCGCATCGCCAATCTGCTGGAGCATCCCGTGCAACTGCGCTCCTGGCCGGGGCGTGGCAGCGTGTTTTCGGTGACGGTGCCGCTGGCAGCGCGAGCCATCGAACCAGTCTCGGTTCCTCAGGAAGACGATGACTCGCCGCTTGCTGGCAGACATGTCTGGTGTATCGACGACGATCCGCAGGCACGCGAAGCCACCGCGACGCTATTGCGTAGTTGGGGCTGTGTTGTTTCGCTGGCAGGCGATGTGATCGAAGCGCGCGCATTGGCCGAGCGTGGCGACGCACCCGATCTGGTGCTTCTCGATTATCAGCTGGGCGATCAGATCGGTCCGGCATTGCTGCCGGAGCTGCGCCAGCTATGGCGGTGCGAGCCGCCCGTCATCGTGGTGACTGCGCAGCGCGATGACAACACTCGTGCGCGCATTGCCGAGGCTGGCCTGCATTTCATGGCCAAGCCGGTGGCGCCTTCGCGCTTGCGTGCGTTGATGAGTCGATTGTTGCTGGCGGCGTCGCTGAATTCCTGAGAGCAGAAGGCTCGCTTCGCATCGCCTCTTGCGCCCCCTCACCCCAACCCTCTCCCCCGGCAGAGCCAGGGGAGAGGGGGCTGACTGAGGCAAGTATCAACCTCACGTGCTCTTGCTCCCTCTCCCCTGGCTCTGCCGGGGGAGAGGGTTGGGGTGAGGGGGGCTTTTAATCACTCGCCCGCATCATCCACATCAAGCGACTTCACCAACACCGCCGCCTGCGTACGCGACCGGCACTCGAGCTTCGACAACACAGCGGTGACATGAATCTTCACCGTGTTCTCCGCCAATCCCATCGAGGCGGCGATCTGCTTGTTGAGCAACCCATCGGCAAGCAACATCAGCACGCGAAACTGCTGCGGCGTCAGCTGTGCCAACCGCGCGGCCAGCGCCGCATCCTGTTCGCTGCGTTCGGCCCGCGCCGCGTCGAACCAGCTGCCGCCGGCCAGCACCTCACCGACCGCCTGTCCCAACACATCGGCCGGCGCGGCTTTGGAAACAAAACCCGCGGCACCGAATTGCTGCGCGCGTCGCACCGTACGCGGATGATCGTTGGACGAAATCACGATCACCGGCAGATCGGGATATTCGCCACGCAACCAGATCAGCGAAGAAAAGCCCATCGCGCCCGGCATGGTCAGATCGAGCAGCACCAGATCGACCGTGGCTTCCGCCGCCAATACGGTTTCCAGCGAACTCTGACTGGCTGCTTCGACCACGCGCGCACCCTCGACAACGCTGCGCAGCGCCTGCGATACCGCGGCGCGGAACATCGGGTGATCGTCGGCAACGACGAGGGTGATGGATTCGGTCATGTGCGTATCAGAACAGAAGGACGCAGTGGAATCTACGCGCCCTTCCCTACTCGTCATTCCGGCGCAGGCCGGAATCCAGTGGCGGTCACATAGGGTTTTCGCGACGCACTGAGGCGATAACCCTGCGCAATGCCACTGGATTCCGGCCTGCGCCGGAATGACGAGTAGGTTGGCGTCTCGCTGTATCCCAAAACATCATGGCCGCCTCGCGGCGGCCATGAGATATCACGCTAACTGCAAACTCGATTACTTCTTGGCAAACAGATGCTCGACAGCGGCACGCTCTTCGCGCAGCTCCTTGTTGGTGGCGTCCATGCGAGCACGCGAGAAGTCGTTGACCGACAGACCCTGCACGATCTCGTACTTGCCGTTCTTCACCGTCACCGGGTAACCGTAGATCACGCCCGGCTCGATGCCGTACGAACCATCCGACGGAATGCCCATCGATACCCAGTCACCGTCCTGCGTGCCATGTGCCCAATCGTGCATATGGTCGATCGCAGCCGACGCGGCCGAGGCGGCCGACGACTGGCCGCGCGCCTTGATGATCGCCGCGCCGCGCTGCTGCACGGTCGGGATGAAGTCGCTTTCGTACCAGGCCTGGTCGACCAGCTCGAGCGCCGCCTTACCCTTGACCGTGCTCTGGTGCAGGTCCGGGTACTGGGTGGAGCTGTGGTTGCCCCAGATGGTGACTTTCTTGATGTCGGTGGTGTGCGCACCGGTCTTCTCGGCCAGCTGCGACAGTGCGCGGTTGTGATCGAGGCGGACCATCGCCGTGAAGCACTTCGGATCCAGGTCCGGAGCATTCTGCTGAGCGATCAGCGCATTGGTATTGGCCGGATTACCCACGACCAGCACGCGCACGTCGCGCTTGGCATGATCGTTCAGCGCCTTGCCTTGCGGGCCGAAGATAGCGCCGTTGGCTTCCAGCAGATCCTTTCGCTCCATGCCCGGGCCGCGCGGACGCGCGCCGACCAGCAGGGCATAGTCGACGTCCTTGAAGGCAACGTTGACGTCGTCGGTGGCGACGATGCCGGCCAGCGTCGGGAACGCGCAGTCGTTGAGTTCCATCACTACGCCCTGCAGGGCAGGCAGCGCCGGGGTGATTTCCAGCAGATGCAGGATCACCGGCTGGTCTTTACCGAGCATGTCGCCGGCGGCGATGCGGAACAGCAGGGCGTAACCGATCTGGCCAGCGGCACCGGTAACGGCAACTCGGACGGGGGCTTTCATCGTGGCAACTCCTAGGGGGTACTTTGCTTAAAACAAAGCCCGCATCCTTCGCGACGCGGGCCTGGTCGTGGATCAGGTCAACTCGGCAAAGAACTCGGCGATACGCACAAGGCCGGGCTCGAGCTGAGCGGTGGGACAGGTGTAGGAAATACGCAGTGCGCGCGGTTCGCCGAACGCTGAACCCGGCACGCATGCCACGCCCTTGGCTTCGAGCAACGCCGCGCAGAACTGCACATCGTTTTCGATCAGCGTGCCATTGTGGCGCTTGCCGAACGCCACCGAAATATCCGGGAACGCGTAGAACGCACCTTGCGGGCGCGGACACACTACGCCGGGAATCGCGCGCAGCGCATCGACGACGATGTCGCGCTTGAGCGCGAACTCGGCGCATTTCTGCTGCGGGATATCCTGCGGACCGGAGAACGCGGCCACCGCGGCAGCGGTGATCACTTCCGGCACGCTGGTAATGTGATTCGAATTGAGCGTCGTCACGGCGCGCGCCACCGATTCGGGCGCCGCGATCATGCCGACACGCCAACCGGGCATGCCATAGGTCTTGGAGATCGAATCGACGAAGATCAGGCGCTCACGCAATTCCGGTTTGGCGAACACGAAGTTGTGATAACCGATGCCGTCGAACACCATCGAGTTGTAGATATCGTCGGTGACGATCCAGGTATCGGGATACTTCGCCAGCACCTCGGCCAGCGCGGCGATTTCCTCGCGCGTATAGACCATGCCGGTGGGATTGGACGGGTTGTTGAACAGGAATACTTTCGGCTTGCGTGCCAGCGCCGCGTCGAGCTGTTCGACGGTGAGCTTGTAGTTCTGCTCCGGGCCGCAATGCAGCACGTTGATCTTCGCGCCGACGATCTGCGCGATATCGCGGTAGGTCGTCCAGTAAGGCGCGGCGAAGCAGATTTCGTCGCCTTCGTTCATCAGCGCTTCGGCCAGGTTGTACAGCACCTGCTTGGCACCGATGCCGATCGAAAGATTTTGCCGGCCATAGCCGTGAAAGCCCAGCGCCTCGATGTGTTTCAGGAACGCGTCGAGCAGGCTTTCGGCACCGCGGTTGCTGCCGTACTGGCCGCTGTCATGCGCAAGCGCCTCGCGTGCGGCGGCATAAACGTGCTCGCCGGGCAGAAAGTTCGGCACGCCGATCGAGAAGCTGATGATGTCGCGACCGGCCATCTTCAGCTGTTTCGCCTTTTCGGCGATCACCATGATCGCACTGGGCTGGGCACGGCCGACACGCTGGGCAAGCTGGGGCATGGCTTCCTCTGAGGGAAATGGGGAGCAGCAAACTTGGTGATTTTAGCATGCGGCGCCGCCGCATCGCCCCTGCCACCCGGCCATCGGCTGGAATTAAGGTTGGCCGTGACACCATGCGGCCGCCAATCCGGGCAAGGTCCCCATCCCGTGAGGAAATGAACCCATGATGCATTGGATCATCGTTTTCATTATCGGCTTGATCATCGGTGTCCTGGCCAAGCTGCTGGTACCAGGCCCCGATAGCGGCGGCATCATCGTCACCGCCCTGCTCGGCATCGCCGGGTCGCTGATCGCCACCTATGTGAGCGAGCGCTGGGGCCTGCTGCCCCTGACCGGCTGGAAACACTTTGCCGGCTCGGTCGGCGGCGCCGTCATATTGCTGCTGATCTACAACGCCGTCTTCGCGCGGCCGCGACGGCTGTAGTGCAGGAAATTGGGAAGCTGCATAGCGCCTTCGGCCATGACATCATGGCGTCGCCGCCAAGCCGCCTGTTCAGGGCACTGGCGGCCCGCCCGTGGGACGCGTGGCGCAGAGCAGTCTCAAGGGGATCCCAATCAACCCGCTTAGAAGGACACGGATATGCATTGGCTTTGGGTAATCATCGTCGGCTTGGTCGTTGGCCTGCTGGCCAAGGCGTTTACGCCGGGCAAGGATCCTGGCGGCTTCATCATCACCGTCCTGCTCGGTATCGCCGGTTCGATCATTTCCACGTTCGTGGGCGAAAGATTAGGACTTTGGGGAGAAACCGGCCTGGTGCATTTTGTTGGCTCGATCGTCGGCGCGGTGATCCTGCTGGTGATCTACGGCATGTTCAAGCGCCGCAGCGCTACCTGAAGATCGATCTCGAACCGTTCGACACTGGCGAGGCGCTCGCCCCGCCAGTGTCGTCGGCAAAAGCGCTGTATCAGGCGCGGTTGCCCATCAGCTTGCCGGCCAGACCGGCCAAGGCACCCAGATCGAAACCGCCGCCCGCCGGCTGACCCTGCGGCACCTGGCCATCGGGGGTCAGATGGTCGACAGCATGCGGCAGCACCTGCGAAAGCTGGCCCAGCAACTGGCCCGGATCCACGCCCAGCTTGGCCGCCATCCCTTCGACCGTGGCACCCAGGCCACCGTTGTTCAGCGCCTGACCGAGCTGGTCGCCAGACACCTGCTGATTGCTGCCGGTGCCGACCCAGGATTGCACCGCATCGCCCAGGCCATGCTGCTGCAGCATGCCGATCAGGCCCTGCAGGCCACCGGCCTTGTTGATCAGTTCGCCGGCCATGGAGACCAGCGAGCCGCCCCCTGCCTCGTTTCCTTGACCGCCACCGAGCAAATCGTTGAGCAATGACATAGCCGTTCTCCTAACGCAGAAAGAGGGTCCGTTGTAGCTTGGCGATAGTAAACCCACGCGTCCTTCACTGTGGTGACGGAGGCGTGAAAAAGCCGCCGGGTTGCCCCGGCGGCTTTGGGTATTGCTGACGATGCGATCAGGCGCGCTCGTCGAGCACCGCGTTCCATTCCTTCACGCGATCGGCCTGCGCGGCGAGCAATGCGTCGACGTCGCCTTCCACGGTCACTTTCTCGATCGTGTCGCCCTGGCGGATGGCATCGATCACTTTCTGGTCTTCGGCGCTGAGGATTTCGCCGAACACGCTGTGCTTGCCGTCCAGCCACGGGGTAGCGCCGTGGGTGATGAAGAACTGGCTGCCATTGGTCCGCGGGCCGGCATTGGCCATCGACAGGATGCCCGGCTTGTCGTGACGCAGCGAAGCGTCGAATTCGTCCTCGAAACGGTACCCCGGACCACCACGGCCGCTACCTTCCGGGCAGCCGCCCTGAATCATGAAATCGGCGATCACGCGATGAAACGACAGGCCGTCGTAATAACCACGGCGCGCCAGATTGACGAAGCTGGCAACGGTGACGGGGGTCTTGTCGTCATGCAGACGCAGATGGATCGGGCCGCGGTTGGTATCGAGGGTAACGTTAATGGTCATCGAGGCTTCCTGATGTGGGTGGGGCCGTCTTCTAGGGACGGCTTTAGACCGACAAGGATACCCCAGGCAGGGGCTTGTGCCCTATCGCCTCAAGGCAGCCCCAGCGCCTCACGCTCCAGCGCGGCCTTCCCGCGGGGCTTGCCCTGCGGTGTCGGCGCATCCGTCGGCCAGGCGGTCGCCTCGAACAGGTGCGCCCAAAGGCGATCCAGCGCCCAATAGCCGTAGGGCATCAGGGGCAAATGCCGTTCACCGAAGCCCGGCAACGCAAGGAAGGCGTCGAAGTGCTGCGCATGCGGCACCTTCCAGTACAGGGGCTGGCGCCCTTGCGCACGCAACCAGTCGACGTACGGTTCGGAGCTGAAGGCGGTCGGCAGCAGGCCGTCATCCGCGCCATGCACGATCCAGATCGGCAAATCGGCACGTGGCAAACGTCCCGCCGTCGCAGCCACGGAGGCACGCAACGTTTTCGCATCGGCGCTTTGACCCTCCCAAAGCGCGCGCAGGCAATCGGCACCGGCCAGGCTTGGATCGCTCGACGCGTCCATACCGCCGAAAAGACCGATCCCGTTGCCAGGCGGAATACCCGCACCATCGGACCACCACGCGGCACGCACCGCTGCGCTTGCCGTCGCTGGCTTTCCGTCCGCGCCCAGCGCGGCATAGCCGAAACCGCATGGCATCGACGTGGCGCCACTGCGCATATAAGACGACGCATAACCGGCCGTGATGGCGCGCCACAGATCGAACGCGGTCACACTGGCGGAAACTTCCATCGCGCCATCGGCCCAGCCGGCCGCACGCAAATGATCGTACGCTTGCGCCGCCTGCTTCGCCGGCGTGTCGCCGCCGAGCTTGCCCTGCGCGTGCAGACTCGCACAGCGCGCCGTCCATGCCGGTGGTACTTCGCCGTGCGGCGTGCGCGCGAAAGGCACATGTGCAAAGCGCTCGTCGCTCAGCGCGCAAGGTAACCAGATCGATGCTTCCGTCGCGTAGTCGTACAACGCACGGCCCTGCCCTTCGGCGTGGATGTTCGGTTCCAGCGACACCACGCCGGACAACAGGTGCTCGTCGTCCAAGCCGGCCGCCTGCAACACCGCACCACCACCGTTGGAAAGTCCGGTGGCGATGATGCGCGTATTCTGCGCGGTGAACGGCGCCTGGTCCGGATAGGCACGATCGAGCATGGCCAGGCCGAACTTCGCCGCCTGCAGGACATGACGTCCCCAATCCGCTTCGGGGTTGTCGCCCGAGTGCAAATGCTTGATGGCGATCGCCGACGAACCGGCTATCGCGGGCGGCTCGAATTCCAGTGGCTTGCTGCCACGTTGTGCACGCGTGCCGTCGAGTGCGACACCGCTATCGTCGGCATCATCGAAATAACCTGCGCCCGTACCTTTGTCGGTATAGGCGACAGCGCAACCGTGCGGCAGTCCCCACGCGCCAGCCAGCGAGATCGCACCGTAGATGCCACGCGACCCGGACGATGCGGTGACCACGAGACAGCGCCGCTGCGTATCGAAGTTGTCCGGCACCTGCAGCAGAACGCGATGTGGTTGCCTGGCACCGGGAATCCACGCGAAGGCCTGATATTCATGACCCGGCACATCGGGCACGCCGCCATAGACGTTTCCATAACCGCCCAGCGGACCGAGGTCGGCGATGCCTTTCCAGCTGGCTTGAATCGCGCGACGGCGAAGTTCGACAGGCGTGGGATGTTGCGGATCGGCAAATGGCGCAGGCGCGCCGGCAAGCCCCTTGAGGCCCAGGCCCGCGCTGAGCAGATCGTCACCATGGCGATGATCGGTCACGCCAATATCGCCACGCACAAAGTCGGCCGCTTTCATGGAACGCTCCGTCGTTCGGGGAGATGACGCGCAGCCGGACACGGCCGCTGCGATCAGAAGGACCAGCCAGGCGCGGGATCGTTTATTCATCCCTGCACGATAACAAGCCGATCCGTATGCGCCATCGTACTAAAGTCCAGCATGACGTTTCGAACTCGACGGCGACGCCGCATCCGGCTACCGTCGGCGCCCATGACACGCTTGCTGATTGCCGACGACCATCCGTTGTTTCGTGCTGCGCTGCGCCAGGCAGCGAGCGAAAGCGTGCCCGATTGCAAGGTGCTCGAAGCATCCGATCTCGATAGTGCGCTGAATGCGCTGGGTGCGGAGCCAGACATCGACCTGGTACTGCTCGACCTGCATATGCCCGGCAGCCAGGGACTTTCCGGACTCGCGGCGTTGCGCGGGCAATACCCTGGCGTCGCGGTGTTGGTGGTGTCCGGACATGACGATCCGCGTATCGTGCGCCGCGTGCTCAATCATGGTGCGGCGGGTTTTATTCCCAAGAGCGCGAGTCCCGCCGAGATCGGCGAGGCCATTCGCACCGTGCTCGACTGCGGCAGCTGGCTGCCACCGGCATGGGCGCAGACGATCGAATCGCTGCCTTCCGATCCGGCCGATACCGATCTGGCCGCACGCCTGGCCCGACTGACCGAGCAGCAATATCGTGTGCTGGTCCTGCTCGGCGAAGGGTTGCTCAACAAGCAGATCGCCGACCGGTTGTCGATCCAGGAGCGCACCGTCAAGGCACATGTCACTGCGATCTTCGAGAAGCTTGGCGTGCGCAATCGGACGCAGGCGGGGGTGTTGTTGCAGTCGCTGACGTTGAACGATCCGGCGCGTCTCTAGGGTATGGCCATCTCCAAGGTTGCGGTCGCGACTGAAGTCGCTCCTACAAACTAGCTGTGCCTGGCTAGCTTGTAGGAGCGACTTCAGTCGCGACCCTCTCAAACCTGCTGCGCCGTCGCCACCCGCTGCAACACCTGCCGCAACGCCAACGGCTTGAGCGGCTTGTACAACACGCCCACGCCACGCTCCAGAAGACGCTGCCGCAGTTCGCCATCACGATCGGCGGTAAGAATGATCGTCGGCGTACCACTGGCCGCCTCACCCAACGCCTGCCACACATCGATCCCCGTGCAGCCACCATCGAGGTGGTAATCGAAGATATGCAGGTCGGCCGGCCACGGTGCCTCGCGCGCCTGTTCGATCGTACGCGCCGCATGCACCTGCCAGCCCCAGCTCGACAGCAAGGCTGAAAGCGCCGATAGCGCCGCCGGCTCGTTGTCGACGACCAGTGCGCGTCCATTAGGCAGAGGCTGCGTGACAACCGTTATCGCGGCAGGTTGCAGCGACGGCGCCACACGCAACACTTCCAGATCGAACACGCTACCGTGTCCAGGCCACGAGCGCAGATGCAACGGCGTTCCGAGCAAGCCTGCCATGCGCTGCGCAATCGACAACCCCAACCCAAGGCCTTGTCCACCCGCCGTGCTACCACGACGGAATTCGTCGAAGATCACACGCTGCTCTTCCGGCGCAATGCCAGGCCCGGTATCCCACACTTCCAGGCGTAAACGATCGCCGCGTCGTCGCACACCAAGCAGCACGCGGCCACGCTCGGCATAGCGCAAGGCGTTGGACAGGAAGTTCTGCAGTACTCGACGCAACAGTTGCGGATCGGTATGCACCCAGGCCCGGCTGCCGACGACATCCAGGCGAATGCCGCGTTCTTCAGCAAGCGCACGAAATTCAGCCGCCAGCGGATCGAGCACTTCGGCCAGCGCAAAACCGCGTGGTTGCGGGTGCAGGCGTCCTGCTTCCAGACGTGCGATATCGAGCAGCCCGGCCAGCAAACCCTCGGTCGCGGCGAGTGCACCGTTGAGATGGCGCACCGTGGCGACCTCACCGCCACGCTCGGCCAGGGCATGCGCGAATAGCTGCGCCGCATGCAAGGGTTGCATCAGATCGTGGCTGACCGCGGCAAGAAAACGGCTCTTCGCTTCGTTCGCCCGCTGCGCCTCGGCGCTCGCCGCGGCAAGCTCGCGCGTGCGTTCGCCCACGCGCCATTCGAGCGTCTCGTTCGAACGCAGCAAGGCATCTTCCGCCTGTCGAAACGCGGTGACGTCGGTGAACGTCGCGACGAAGCCACCACCGGGCATCGGGTTGCCGCGGATCTCCACCACCGTGCCGTCAGGGAAGCGGCGCTCGGAAAGATGCCGCGTGCCGGCACGCATGTGCGTCAACCGACGCTGCACACGTTCTTCGAGTTCGCCCTCGCCGATCATGCCGCGATCGATGTTGTAGCGCGTCAGCTCGGCCACCGGACGCCCGACCTGCAGCAGTTCGGGTGGATAATCGAACAGGCTGGCATAGCGACGATTCCATGCCACCAGGCGCAGCTCGGCATCGACCACGCAGATGCCCTGACTCATGTTTTCCAGCGCTGCCTCGAGCACACGCTGGTTGAAACGCAGATCCTGCGCCGCCTCGCCGACGATGGCGGCCACGGTGTCGATTTCACCACCGCGCTGCTGCCGCACCACTTCCAACAAAAGTCGCGCGGACGCGGCACCGATCACCGCCGCTAGTTCATGTTCGACCAAGGCCACGCGATGACCGCCCGCGAGACCATGCGCCGGGGCGCTATCGAACAGATGCTCGACCCGCTCGACCGGCAGAAAACGCACCGCCAGCGCGTGCAACTGGGAGACATCGATATCGCCGACACTGACCGGCCGCACCACCTGCCCGAACCGCGAGCCGGCCAACACCATCGTCACGGCGATATTCACCGCCAGACTCAACACCACCGCACGGCCCAGGCGACTCCAGTCGTCCAGTCCGAGCAAACCATCCGGCGACAGCCAACTGACGCCGAATGGGCCGGTATGCATCCAGACCGCGTCGGACATGATCGCCGGCAACAGGATATACAACCAGGCCAACGTTCCCGCCGCCAATCCCGTGGCGACAGCACGCGGCCCCCATTGCGGCCGATACACGGCAGCCAATAGCGCAGGCGCGAGACCGGCCAGGGCGGAAAACGAAATCGCGCCGATATCCGCCAAGGCATCATTGCGCGCCAGCGCACGGCTATAACCCCAGGCCAGCAGGATCACCACCAGAATCGCCACGCGGCGCTGGTTGATCACCTCGCCCCGCAGATCGCCCCGCTCGTCGCGCCCCCAGCCCGCGCGCACGCGCAAGGGGGCGATGAAGTGATTGACGATCATCAAACTCAACGCGAGCGTCGCCACCACTACCATGCTGGTCGCCGCACTCAAGCCGCCGAGAAATGCGACCAGCGCCAGACCGTGCTGTTCGCGCGCCATCGGCAAGGCAAGCACATACAGATCCGAAGGCACACCGCTTGGGCCCAGCCACGCATCGCCAAGGCGCGCCAATGGAAGAATCGGCAACGAGATAAGCAACATGTACAGCGGAAAGAGCCAGCGCGCCGTGCGCAGATGCGACGCATCGCGACACTCCACCACGCCGGCATGAAACTGGTGCGGCAAGGTAAACATCGCCAGCGCACCGAGCAGGATCAACGCAGGAAAGCCCGAACTGTCGTGCGGTGGTGGCGCCGCATGCACGAGATTGGCAGGCAACGGTGCAAACAGCAGCGAACCCAAGGCCAGCATCGCGCTCAGCTTGAACAGCGACTCGAACGCCATCGCCAGCACGAGTCCACGGTTATGCGCCATCGCCGAGGCACGCCGCGTGCCGAACAGCATCGCGAACAGCGCCATCAGCAAGGCCACATACAGCGCACTGTCCTGCCACGGCTCGGACTCGGTGATCTGCCCATGGCTGAGCATCGCGTAACTCATCGCCACCGCTTTGAGCTGCAGCGCGATATACGGAACGATACCAATCACCACCACCGCGGTAACCATCGCCGCCAAGCCGGAATGTCGGCCAAGGCGCACCGCGATCAAATCAGCCAACGAGCCTGCGTTGTAATCACGCGCCAGCTGCACCAGTCGACGCAGCACGGTAACGGCAAGCAGATACATCAAGATCGCGCCGATAAACGTCGGCGGCAACCACCAGCCCGAACGACTCGCCTGCGTTACCGTGCCGTAGAACGTCCAGGACGTACAGTGGATGGCCAGCGATAGTGCGTAGACGATTGCCCAGCGTTTTTCGAAGAGATGCGGGCGACGCTCGCCGATGAGTGCCACGCCGAAAAGCAGGCCCAGCCAGACAAGGGCGGCGGCGGCGATGACGGTGGAGTTCAGCATCGGGCGCAACTCGAGAGCCAAGAGCGCCCCCTCACCCCAGCCCTCTCCCCCGGCGGAGCCAGGGGAGAGGGAGCAGGTTGTCGTGGAGTTGAAAACTGGAGGCGAGGCGAAGCGAGCCTACAGCTCTTGATCTTCGGGCCCCCTCGGGAGCCGAGGGGGGTTTGGACGATAAGGCCCCGAAGGGGGCGTCGACAGGACGTCGACGCCTTTTCGACAGGACACGGATGTCCTGTCGAAAAGCCCGGCCAAACCTCCCGGTCCGCAGGACGGCGGACTAGGGGTGTCCTTTCTTTGGTTATCTTTCTTTGGACAAGCAAAGAAAGTAACTCGGCGACCGGCAGGTCGGCGAAACACGCCGTAGGCGACTTTCTGGCCTGAGAGCAAAACCACCGCGACAACCCAGTACTGAGGCCACTGGATCCCGGCCTACGCCGGGATGACGAGGTTTGAGTACAGAGAGAAATGCGAGTGCGCATCAACGCGGCGCAGCAATCCCCAACTGCTCCACCACATGAATCACCCACCGCGGCTGCACCCCACGCCGAGTATCGTAATCCCCACCCGAATACCCCCACCAATCCCAGCACGCCTGCGGATTCAACGGCGCCATGCTCGCGCGCGTCTGAGGATACAGCACCGCCACATCATAGGCGTCCGCCCAGCGATTGAACCCGGCGTCCTTTACAAAGGCCTCGCCCACCGCCGCCGCATTCTGCTTGCACCCATGAAACGCCACCAGCAGACCGCAGGGCTTTCCGGCCGCACACGACGGCGGCACATACAGATAACCGTCATCGGCCAGCAGGGGATCGACATTGTCGACCCGATAGGCGTTCTGGCTAAACGTCTGCAACTGCCCCTTGGCATCACCCACCGTATGCAAGGGCTTGCCATAAAGCTGCGCAAAGATCTCGCCAGCCGCATCGAAACCGCAATGCCCCAGATAAGGCGAAACCGACTTGTCGCAATCATCGCCAGTCGCCGCAATCGGCAAGTTGTGCGCAAAGGCACGGTTGCCATCGTCCACTACCTGCAACCCCTTCAGCCCCGGCACCGTGTCGCGCAAACGCTGATAGAACTGCGCACCCGCCTCGGCCACCAACGGCGCCACCAACGCATCATCCTTGCCATGCAACAGATACGCCTTGCCATGCGCAAGATTTTTCAGCGCGCCGTTATCGCCCGACTGCGCACGCTGAGTCGCCTTGGCCACCAGCGCGGAGACATCCGCCGCCGGCGCACCCTTCATGCAACTGCTCAGCGCCACATCCAGCTTACCGCCCGCACAGGCATAAGGCCCACCCGCCACGATCGCCGCGTAAGGAAACACATCCGGATAGGCGAGCTGCATCTGCGTCGCCATATAGGCACCGGAAGATAGCCCGGCTACCGCCACACGGTGCGGATCGAGCTTGAGTTTCGGCAACGGGTCCGCGTGCGCGCCGACAGCGAGCAGGCCAAGGCATAAAGCACCGATCCAACGCATGGCATTCTCCAAAAAAAGTACCCTCCCCCTCAGGCTCCAGCCGTCGGGAGAGGGCGGGGAGTTACACTTTAGAACTTATAGCGCGCGCTGAGCGTAACCACACGCGGTGCCCCGTAATAGCCCGTCACGATGCCCAGCGCCGCAATGTTGTAGCCGGTGGTGCGATACGCCTTGTTGGCCAGGTTGCTGCCTTGCAGGCTCAAGGTCCACGGATCGTTGATCTGCCAGATGACGCCCGCGTTCCACAGGCCATAGGACGGCTGCAGGATCAGCGGCGACAAGGTCGTCTCGGGATAGACCGAGGTCTGGTAGGTGTAGTTGATGCGACCGGTGATGCTGCCGCCATTGGCCAGCGGATAGGTGTTCTCCAGCGACAACCCGCCCGACCATTTCGGCGCATTGGTAAAGCGCTGGGTGTCGGCGATATTCACGCCGCCGCTCAGGAACTGCGTGTACTTGGTATGCAGGTACGCCACGTTGCCGCTGAGGGTCCAGTTTTCCGTCGGCTTCCAGGCAAACTCTTCTTCCAGGCCATCGATATGGCCCTTGCCGGCATTGGTAAAGTCGCCGAAGAAACCCTGACTGCCGTTGGGCAAGGTGTACGAGGTGAACACCGACAGCTGGATGTTCGAGTACACGTTGTGAAAGACCGCCGTGTTGGCCATCAGGCGATCATCGAAAAAGGTCATCTTGCTGCCCAACTCGTACGACTGCACCTTCTCGTCCTGAATCGGGCGACAGGAGCTGGGGATCGCCACGCAGTTGGCGCGAATGTTGTAGCCACCCGAATGGAAACCTTCGCTGTAGCTGGCGTAGAGATTGATGTGATCGCTGGCCGCCCAGTTCAGCGACACCTTGGGCGAGGCATTGTTGGTGGTATGCGAGCCGCTGAAATCGGCCAGCGTAGCAATGGGATTGCTGAAACTCGCGTCGGCATAGCCATAGTTCTGGATGACCGCGCTCTTGGTTTCGCGGCTCAGGCGCACGCCCACATCCAGGCTCCACTGCGGGCTGATATCCCAGGTGAAGTCGCCATAGCCCGCATAGCTCTTCGTGCCCACGCGTCCGCCGGTGCTGCCGTATTGCGACAGGCCCAGCAGGCTATACGGCGGCGAGCCCAGGAAGATGTTATCGATCTGGCCGGCCGCCGAACCCTTGAAGTAGAACAGGCCGAACACCCCATGCAGCGAGCCGCCCGAATCGTAGTTCGCCTGCAGCTCCTGGGTGAACTGATGATCGCGGTAATCCGCGCCGACGTCGGCGATCTTTTCAGGCAGCGTATCGAAGTCGATATTGGTGTCGGTCGAGGATTCGCGGTACGCCGTGATGGATTTAAACGACCAATCCTGGCTCGCGATCCAGTTCAAGGTCAGCGCGGCGCCGCTCATCTCGGTGTTGTTGAGCTGGGCCATGCCGCTGCGGGTGTTGTAGTTGCTGCTCAACGGCTGGTAGGTCGGATCCAGCGCATTGACCGTCAGCATCTTGGCGCCTCGCGGATTGGAATTGTCGCGCATGCCGTCCACCGACAGCTGCGCATTGAATTCGCTGGACGGGAAAAAGCCGATGCTGGCACGCGCGGCATTGGTGTTCTTGTTGCCGTTGCGGCTGTTGGTGAGCAGGTCCGTGCCGTAGCCGTCGTTGTGCTCACTGGCTACCGCAACGCGCCCGCGCCACACGCCATCGGAGGTGGCACCGCCGACATTCGCCTTGATGTCCTTCTCGCCATAGGTGCCCACCGTGGCTTCCACGGAACCGGTGGTCTTGGTCGGCAATGGGTTGGACACGTATTTGATCGCGCCGCCGATGGTGTTCTTGCCGTACAGGCTGCCTTGCGGTCCGCGTAGCACTTCGATGCGGTTGACGTCGAACACATCGAGCAAGGTGCCCTGGGGACGAGCCAGGTACACATCGTCCAGATAGATACCGACGCCCGGATCGAAGCCCCAGGTCGGATCGGCCTGGCCGACGCCGCGGATATAGGCGGTCAAGGTGGTGTTGGAGCCACGCGCCGCATAGACCTGCAGTGACGGCACCTTGCCCTGCAGATCGCCGATGTTCTGCACATTCTGCTTGTAGAGCGAATCGGCGGTGAAGGCGCTGACGGCGATCGGCACGTCCTGCAGCGTTTCCTCGCGTTTGCGCGCGGTGACTTTGATCTCGCCCAATTGCTTGGCGTCGCTGGTCTTGGCTGCCGTACCCGTATCGCCGGCCTGTTGCGCGTAAAGCGATGTACTACCGAGCAGGCCGAACACCAGCCCAACCGCAAGACTCAAATGCGTGCGTTTCATGTCACCCCTCGTCAATGAACGCATCCACTCCCCCGGATGCCGATGCCCGGCAGATTAGGCAGGTGCGAACGGGGCCACACTTGTACCTTGGTACAGTGCCGCCCACGCCATGGCTTGCGGATACTCGCCGCCCAACGTCCATGGAGGAACTTCAGGCATGGCCTTTCTGATCGTGCTGGCCGCACTGTGTTTTCTGATGTATGCGGCATACCGCGGCTACAGCGTGATCCTGTTCGCGCCGATCGCCGCGTTGGGCGCGGTCCTGCTGACCGACCCGGCGCTAGTCGCGCCGATCTTCACTGGCCTGTTCATGGACAAGATGGTCGGCTTTTTGAAGCTGTACTTTCCGGTGTTCATGCTCGGGGCGGTGTTCGGCAAGCTGATCGAGCTATCGGGGTTTTCCAAATCCATCGTCGCCGGCACCATCGGCCTGGTCGGGCGCGGCCGCGCGATGCTGTCGATCGTGCTGGTCTGCGCGCTGCTCACCTATGGCGGCGTGTCGCTGTTCGTGGTGGTGTTCGCGGTCTATCCGTTTGCCGCGGAGCTGTTTCGCCAATCGCAGATTCCCAAGCGCCTGATCCCCGGCACCATCGCATTGGGCGCCTTCACCTTCACCATGGATTCGCTGCCCGGCACGCCGCAGATCCAGAACATCATTCCGTCCGCATTCTTCGGCACCAATGGCTGGGCCGCGCCGTGGCTGGGCACGCTGGGCTCGGTATTTATTCTGGTTATTGGCCTGCTTTATCTGGAATCGCGTCGGCGACGCGCCGCGGCGGCGGGCGAAGGCTATGGCGACAACCTGGTGAACGAACCCGCGCCGTTCGAGGATGGCAAGCTCGCGCATCCGCTGGTCGCATTGCTGCCGCTCGTATTGGTCGGCGTCGCCAACAAGCTGCTGACCGATGCGATCCCGAAACTCTATGGCCCGACGCAGTCGTTCGTGCCGGCGGTAGTCGGCAAGGCCGAGCCGGTGGTGCAGGACGTTTCCAAGATCGCCGCGATCTGGGCGGTGGAAGGCGCGCTGTTGTTAGGCATCGTCTGCGTGCTGGCTTTTGCGTGGCGCCCGGTAACGCGGCGTTTCGCCGAGGGCAGCAAGGCGGCGGTTGCAGGCGCATTGCTGGCCTCGATGAACACCGCATCCGAATACGGCTTTGGCGCAGTGATCGCTGCCCTGCCCGGTTTCAAACTGGTGGCCGATGGTCTGCACGCCATCCCCAATCCGCTGGTCAACGAGGCCGTTACCGTGACCGCACTGGCCGGCATCACCGGCTCCGCCTCGGGCGGCATGAGCATTGCCCTGGCGGCAATGGCGCAGACGTTCATTCACAACGCACAGGCCGCCGGCATTCCGATGGAAGTCCTGCACCGCGTCGCCGCGATGGCCTCCGGCGGCATGGACACGCTGCCGCACAACGGCGCGGTAATCACCTTGCTGGCCGTGACCGGGCTGACGCACCGGCAGTCGTATCGCGACATCTTCGCGATCACCGTGATCAAGACGCTCGCCGTCTTCGTGGTGATCGCCACGTTCTACCTGACCGGCCTGGTTTAGCGCTTTGTCCCCTCTCCCCTGGCTCCGCCGGGGGAGAGGGTTAGGGTGAGGGGGGCTTTTCGCACTTCGACAACAAACCGAGCACCTCCGCACTTCCCGCCCCACTCGGGGCATTCCAGTGAAAGCGTAGGGAGCAACAAGCGATGTCCATCAAGCAACGCGTGCTGGGTCTATTGGCCCTGTTGTTGTTAAGTCCCGTATTGGCTCTACATGCCACCTGTGTCGACAACGTCGTGCTCGTGCATGGCAACACCGGCAGCCCGGTCGATTTCCAGAACACCGTCAATCTGCTGCTGCAAAACGGCTACACCAGTTCGCAAATTTTCGCGCCCTCCTGGGGCAACTCGCTGTGCGCCGCCTGCAACGACCACAACGGCACCGAAGAAACACCGGTGCGCAATGCGATCACCAGCGCGATCGCCAGCTCCTGCACCGGCCATATCGATGTGATCGGCCATTCGATGGGCGCCACCCTGGCGGCGCTGGAAATCACCAAGCTCAATGTTTCGTCGAAGGTCGACGTGTTCCTGGGCATCGCCGGTGCGTTCCATGGCCTGTACACCTGCGGCATCTATCCGTTCAACGTCACCACGCTGACCTGCGGCCAATACGGCCTGTCGATCAGCAGCCCCCTGCTCAACGGCCTGGACGGCAAGCATTTCGGACAGAAGGAGTACACCTTCATTTCCTGGGTCGACGAGATCAACTGCGCCACCGGCACGTGTCTGGTCTATGGCGTCCATACCTCGACCATCGACGGGGAAACGGCCAGCTACGCCTATCCGTATGAGCACTACCAGTTGTTGTATGCGACGGCAGCGGATCAGTTGAGTTTGATCCAGCAGTAGGGGCAAGAGCGCCCCCCTCACCCCAACCCTCTCCCCCGGCGAAGCCGGGGGAGAGGGAGCCAAGTTATGCAAGCACGAAACACTGAGGTCACCTCAGTTTGTCCCCTCTCCCCTGGCTCCGCCGGGGGAGAGGGTTAGGGTGAGGGGGAGTTCTAGACCCCCACCTATCGACCAGCCTCCCAACTGCTCGATACAGGCGTCCACGCCGCAAATCCTGAACAACTCCCCTCCCCCCAGGCAAGTTGTCACATAACCGCGTATAATCGTCCGATTCGCCTTCTTGAAACCTGCCGCGACGGTCCAAAGCCGCCCGAGTCCACTCATGTCCATCGAAAATCTGCGCAATATCGCCATCGTCGCTCACGTCGATCACGGCAAAACCACGCTGGTCGATCAGCTCTTGAAGCAGTCGGGCACGCTCTCGGAGCGTACCGTGCTGGCCGAGCGCGTGATGGACTCCAACGACCAGGAAAAGGAACGCGGCATCACCATCCTGGCCAAGAACACTGCCATCACCTGGCAGGGCAACCGCATCAACATCGTCGACACCCCCGGACACGCCGACTTCGGCGGCGAAGTGGAGCGCGTGCTGTCGATGGTCGACACCGTGCTGATCCTGGTCGACGCGATGGATGGCCCGATGCCGCAGACGCGCTTCGTGACCCAGAAGGCGTTCGCGATGGGCTTCAAGCCGATCGTGGTGATCAACAAGATCGACCGTCCGGGTGCCCGCCCGCAGTGGGTCGTGGACCAGGTGTGGGACCTGTTCGATCGCCTCGGCGCCACCGCCGAGCAAATGGACTTCCCGATCGTCTACGCCTCGGCGCTGAACGGCTATGCCAGCCTCGACGACTCCGTGCGCGAAGGCGACATGACCCCGCTGTACCAGGCGATCATGGATCACACGCCCAAGCCGGAGGTCGATCCGGAAGGCCCGTTCCAGATGCGCATCAGCCAGCTGGACTACAACAACTTCGTCGGCGTCATCGGCATCGGCCGCATCCAGCGCGGTACGCTGAAGAAGAACATGCCGGTCGCCGTGATCAACCGTGAAGGCAAGAAGCGCCAGGGCAAGGTGCTGCAGGTGCTCGGCTTCCTCGGCCTTGAGCGCATCGAGCAGGACACCGCCGAAGCCGGCGACATCGTCGCCATCTCGGGCATCTCGGAACTGACCATCTCGGACACCATCTGCGCGCTGGACACGCCCGAAGCACTGCCGGCGCTGACCGTCGACGAGCCGACCATCAGCATGACCTTCCAGGTCAACAACTCGCCGTTCGCGGGTAACAAGGATCTTTCCGGCGGCAAGTTCCTGACCAGCCGTCAGCTGAAGGACCGTCTGGACCGCGAGCAGGTGCACAACGTGGCACTGAAAGTCGAGCAAGGCTCCGACGCCGACAAGTTCCTGGTCTCGGGCCGTGGCGAACTGCATCTGTCGGTGCTGATCGAAAACATGCGTCGCGAAGGCTACGAGCTGGCCGTGTCGCGTCCGGAAGTGATCATCAAGGAAATCGACGGCCAGAAGATGGAGCCGATCGAGCAGCTGGTGGTCGACGTCGAAGAAATTCACCAGGGTCCGGTGATGGAGCGCCTGGGCACCCGCAAGGGCCAGCTCAAGAACATGGAGCCGGATGGCAAGGGTCGCGTGCGTCTGGAGTACATGATCCCGGCGCGCGGCCTGATCGGCTTCCAGAACCAGTTCAAGACCCTCACCCAGGGTTCGGGCCTGCTGTTCCACGTGTTCGACCATTACGGTGCGAAGGAAGAAGGCCAGATCGCCAAGCGCCTCAACGGTGTGATGATCGCCAACGCCGCCGGCACCACCCCTGCCTACTCGCTGGGGCCGTTGCAGGATCGCGGCAAGCTGTTCGCCGCCGAAGGCGACTCGGTGTATGAAGGCCAGCTGGTCGGCATCCATTCGAAGGACAACGACCTTACCGTCAACGCGATCAAGCCCAAGCCGCTGACCAACATGCGCGCCTCGGGCAAGGACGACGCGATCCAGCTCAGCCCGGCGATCAAGTTCTCGCTGGAGCAGGCACTGGACTTCATCGACGACGACGAGCTGGTCGAGATCACGCCGAAGGAAATCCGCCTGCGCAAGAAGCACCTGACCGAAAACGATCGCAAGAAGGCTTCGCGCGTATCCTGATCGGTTAGCAAAAGGCAAAACAAAAAGCCGCCTCCGGGCGGCTTTTTTTGTGGCGCGTTACCATGTCGCGGTTTTTTCTCATCAACGTGGGCGTCATTGACCGTACGTTCAAGTAAAGCGCGACCTCAGCCCGCCAGTCGCGTTACCCCACGCACTGGCGCGGCATCCACGCGATGCATGTCGAACACTACGATCTCGTTCGCCCCCGCCTTCAACCACGGCGCCGGACAATACAGGCGTTGCTGCGGCCCGATATGCCAGTAGCGCCCCAACAGTTGCCCGTTCACCCAGACATAGCCCTTGTCCCAGCCGCTCATGTCGATATAGGTATCGCCGGGTGTCTTGAGCGACATGTTCAACTTGAAGAACAGCCCCGGACGACGGGATGGCCCTGCCAGCGGTTTCAATGACGCGACAAATGCATCGTTCAACGGCAGGCCGTAGACGGACCAATCCTCGAGTGAAAGGTCTCCGAGCCTGACCTCGCCGACGATGCCCTTGCGATCGGCCATCGCCTGGCCGTAACCGATGTGACCGAAGCTGTCGACCAGGATGTCGAGTTCACCGGCAGGTACGTCTATCTGCGATACGTCGCGTACGCCCGACTTGCGCACACGCGATATCGCGTCGAGATAGCGTCCATCGCTGAATATCGTTGCGTAGTCACGCACGCCATCGATATGCAGGTTGCCGCCTGCGAACAGGCGCTTGCGGTAAAGCACCATGCCGTGGTCCTGTGCCAACAGGATTTCATTCGGTTGCGGATGCGATACCTGGCGCGGTGCGCCGAGATTGTCCCAGATCGAGGCATACGGTAGAGGTGTTGCCGCGTCGAAGGTGATAACCGGCGGCGGCGCGGGAATATCGGGAATCTTGTGCGCCACGCGTCTGGCAATCAGCTCGCGAAAGCGATGAAAGGCGGCCGTGGCTTCGCCGCGCTCGTTGATCGGCGCGCCGTAGTCGTAGCTGGTGATCACGGGCTCGAAATTGGAATAGTCCTTGTTGGCGTTGGCGCCCGCGCCGAAACCAAAGTTGGTGCCACCGTGCACGACATAGAGGTTAAAAGACCGCTTCTGCTGCAGCAGCTCGTTCAAGGTATTGAAGTAGTCGGCGCTTTGCAGCTTGGGATCGCCCCAATGCGTCAGCCAACCGGGATAACCCTCCCCTACCCATACAGGTGCCTCGCCGGCGATGCGTTGAGCCGAGGCGAAATCCGTATCGCCGTCGAGTCCGAGTGCCGTGCCGGGCAAATACGTCTGCTGCTTCTGGATCTGCCCAAGTCCGTCGGAAATCGAGAACGGGCCGTCGATGCCACGTTCCTTCCACATCGCATGCAGCAGTTTGAGGTAGTCGAGATCGTTGCCGAACGAAGCGTATTCGTTCTCCACCTGCACCATCAGGATCGGCCCACCCGCGCTTGCCATCAACGGCTTGATGACCGGAGCGACCGCATCGAGGTAGCGACGCACGCCGGCCATGTAACCCGCATCGTCCTTGTGGCGTACATGGCTGTTCGGGTCGCGCAGCAGATAAGGCGGCAGGCCGCCGAAATCCCATTCGGCGCAGACATACGGACCAGGGCGCAAGTAGACCCACATGCCCTCCTGCTGACACAACCGTATGAAGTGCGCGAAATCGCGACTGCCGGTCTTCAGATCGAATACACCCGGCTCCTGCTCGAACGCATTCCACATGATGTAGACCGCGATGGTATTGAGCCCCATCGCCTTGGCCATGCGGATGCGATGCAGCCAGTATTCGACGGGGATGCGGATCGGATGCATCTCGCCGCTGCGTATCTGAAAGGGTTTGCCGTCGAGCAGGAAGCTTTGCTTGGATAAGGTGAAGCGATGGGGATGTCCGTCGGCGATGGGTTCGCCCCCGCTCGCCTCCTTACCAAGTACCAACTCCGGCAGAGCGAGCCCAGCGAGCGGCGCCAGCAGCGAAATCTTCAGGAATTCCCGTCGTTGCATCTCGTTTCCCAGTCTTCAACTTCGTTGCAGGAGCGGCTTGAATCTCGACTGAGAGGTACTTCGAGAACCTCACAGCAAGCGTCGTCCCGGCGCAGGCCGGGATCCATTCCTCTATTTCCGCCTGTCAGACAACGTTTGGCAAGCATCCCCACTGAAGAGTGGATCCCGGCCTGCGCCGGGACGACGAGTAGGAAGGTTATTTAGAAAGGTCAAACGTTACGCCGAAGGTACCAACTCCAACGTCACCACCTCAAACGGCTGCAACTCGATCGCCGTCGGCTTGTCCGCATCGAACGTCACCGATGGCTTGCCGCTATCGGCCTTCCACGGGCTCTGTGCGCTGAAATGCGTAGCCGCTCCCTCAGGCAGCTCCAGTTGCCGCCGCAAATCAATCACCACGCTCTGCGCCCGCGCATCCGGATTGCGCAGCGTAACGATCGCCTTTTTAGGCGTCCAAGACGCCCAGCCATAGACATCCAGCCGCCCCGGATCGCCACCGATCCAATGTGTATCGCGCAATACATCGGCGTTCTCGCGCGACCAACGAGCCGACTCGGCCAAGGTATCCCAATCCGAAGCACTCAGCAGCGACGGCGTGATGTACATCTCCTGCAACTGCGTGCCAGTGCCGAAGTACGAATGCACTTCGTTCGCAAAATCATGCCCAGGATCGGTGTTGAGCCGCCGGTTTTCCTGCGCATAGATAATGCCGTGGAGCATCAGCGAATTGAGCGGATACAGCGGTCCTTTCAGCACGATATTGCGATAAGTCTGCGTATCGCGATAGGTAATCCACTTTTCACGGTTCGTACCGACACCGGTAAGATCATCGTCTTCGCCATCGCGCCAGATCGAATCGGCATAGCGAAGCCAGAACGGCGACGGCAGCGTACCGGTGGTGAGATTGATGAAGGTCCCCGGCTTCGCCTCGCGGATATCGTCGATCAACGCCACCGCAGCATCGAAGTCGCTGGGGAATCGACTACCCGGAAACACCTTGTCGGCATTACCCGTACCGTCGAACTTGAACTGGTTGATGCCATCGTCCTTGAGCAGCTTCATCACCACATCATGAAAGCGCTGGTAGTACTTCGGCCCGGACAACGCAAAGCCACCATCGATGATCTCGTAACCCTGTGCCCTGCCGTTCTCGACGCGGATATCCTTGGGTTTGGAATACCCACCCCAGGGCGACAGCCAGATACCCGGCGCGGCGCCGTATTTGGCGGCCGCCTGCTTGACCGGCACAAAACCTTGCGGGAAATCCTTGCTGAAGTTCCAGCTGCCGCTGCGGTCGTCCCAGCCGTCGTCGAATAGAAAGGAATCGAGTTTCACACCACGCTTGACGCTCAGCTCCTGACCGAAGGTGTTGATGCGATCGACCGCCTGCTGCTGCGTATACGGCGTGAAATAACCAATGTCGTACCAGGAGTTGTAGTGCAGGAACGGGCGATACGGGTGGGCACGTTCACGTTCGACGTAGGTCAGGAAATCGCGCCGCAGCTGTCCCTTGTGTGTCGCGCCGATCACCGCCGAGTACGTGATCGACTGCCCCTTGATCAACGGCAGGCCGCGCTCGATCCAGAGATTGAGATTCTTGCCGCGCACCGCGCTCTCGGACAGCGGATGCTCGAAGCCCAGGTAATCCTGCCCGGCAACGATCGGCGATCCGTTAACTGTGCCGATCACCTCCGCTCCTGTCGCCTGCGTCTGCAGCAGATCGACTTTCTTGATGTTCTCGTCTGCCTTGAGTGCGGTGATCGTCACCTGCTCGCGCAGATAGTCCGAGCCTTCGCGCTGTACCCATTGCCAGTCGATGCGAAAACGCCCATCGGCATCGCCGAAGCTCGCGGCAATGGCCTTGCCGGGAATGCGCTCGGCCAGGCGCGGCGCTTTCGGCTCCGCCTTGAGCTTTATCACCTTGGGCTCGGACAGCAAATGGAAATCGCCTGTAGTGAGCTTGCTGCCATCGCCCAGTTCCAGTGCGAACGGCGTCGTGACCTTCAAGACCTGCTGATTGATGGCATCGGTTACCGTCATGTCGGTCAACACATGATCTTTCAACGTCCAACGCGCATTGACGCTTGCGTTGCCGAACTGCTGCTGATCGCCCTGCCTGGTGAACGCTACCGTCTGATCGCCGGTCTTGGCGCTGATCACACTGACCAGGCTCGCCGCGAGCATCGCCGCCAGCAGACGACGATGCTCTACGAAGCGCTTCGCTTTGGAATGATGCATGCTTTCAAACCTCTTTTGCATGTTGAGGCGGCGATCACATGATCACCGCCCCAGGTGACTTACTGAAAGGTATAGCGCAGCACCAGCTGCGTCGTACGCGGCACCTGCCAGGTGGCGGCACCATAGCTCGGGTTGAGAATCGGCGCACCGTTGTCCTGGAAGCTCCCGGTGTCATAGAGCTGATTGGAATCGATCCGTCCCTGACGATTGGTGACGTTCTGAATCTGCACATCGAGACTCAGGTGATTGTCCGAATCGATCGCCCAGTCATAACCTACGCCAAGATTCCATTGCCAGAAGAACGGAAGCCGCCCCGCACTACCCAGCGGCGACGGGATGTTGTTGCAATAATGGCTGGCCGCACCGTAGAGCGACGCGGGATTGTTGACATCCGGATATGTCCCCAGGCAACTCAACGGGGTACCGGTATGCATCGTCAACGTGCTGCCGATACGCAGGCCCGTGTTGAAGTAGTAGACGCCATTGATATTGAGCGCATGGCGGATATCGCCGGCCAGCGGACCGTTATCGTGCTCCATCAGGCCAGGAAAATCCCAATAGATCTGTTCGCCAGGACCACCGCCGGTGCGCGTGCCCAAATTAAGCAGACCATCGTCGTTACCGTAGAGGTGCGCCCAGGTATAGCTCACGTCGAGGAACCAGGGCTCCTCGGAGTTGCGCACATGGGTCGCCTCCAGCGTCACGTGCGCGTACTTTCGCGCGGGTGCGGGACCAAATACATTTCCGGGAATCGTCAGCGACTCCAACTTCCCGTCACCGCGGTAGTCGCGTGTAAACACCTGCGCAATGCCCGGGTTGAACATCGGGCAGCCGCTGGCGTCGGTGTAATCGGGATAGCCGTGGGCCCGTGCATAGTCGGTAATACCCTGGTTGTAGCAAGTGTCGTCGATGATCCGCTTAAGCGAACTGAAGCCCAGTTCCGTCAAGGTGGTCCAGCTCGTCCCGATCGTGTTCTGCATATAGACCTGGAACTCGTACTGATACGGCGCCTTGATGTTTGAAGTGGCGACGTTATTCGCGCTGGGCGCGAGACCATCGATCAGGGTCGACTGCGGCCCTATCTGAGTCAGGCCCGTCGGCGCCTGAGTTGAAGGATCGCGACCGGCATACGTAAAGTAACGATGCCACTCATAGACGGCACCGGCAGCACCGTTATTGACGCTCGAAGGTATTGATAACGCGTACTTTCCTAGATTGGCGCCCAGCTTCATGCTGCTGTCGCCGTGAACGTCCCAGGACACACCCAAACGTGGCGAAGTAATCGGCATATGCCAGATGTTCTGGCCATTGACGTTCTTGTTGATGAAGGTGTCGAAGCGCATGCCGCCGTAAATGACCCAGCGATCGGCGACCTGCCAATAATCGTCCGCGTAGAACGCCTTGTTGACGGTATAGAAGGCACCGCCCGTGCTTTCGAAGAACTGGTCCACGTAGCGCCCGTCGCCAGGCACAACCGAGCCATTGGGCAGTACCGCGCCGGGCTGCGTATGGTAGGTCCAATCACCACCTTGACTGGTTGCGATGGTGTTATTGATGTAGTGCTTGTAATGCTCGGCACCGATAGTGACTTTGTGATCGCCCAGGTTCCAGGTGAAATCCCCCTTGAAACCGCGGCGCCAGTACTCGAACGGGAATAGCTGGTTGGCTTCGGTGGTCAGGCCGATGTTGCGCGACTTCTGGGTAACCGGATCCACCTCGGTCACATACGGCAGACCGCTACCGCTGGTCGACGTAGGACTGAGCGAGGACTCGCTCAAATAGCCGCCCATCAGACGCAGACTCATCGTGTCGTTGATCTGCCAGTTGTAGTTACCGATCAGGAACTGATCTTTGACATGGGTGGCAGTCCAGCCGAAATACTTGCCCGCCGAACTCGGGTCGTAGTCGCGATCGAGCGTGTACTGGTTGTTGAAAGTATCCTTCCAGCTACGATTACCTACGACGTTCAGGCTTTGATCGTTGCTGATGTTCCAGGTCAGGTTAAGCAAACCGTTCTTGTTTCGACTGGTCGCATTCGTATGGAACGTCTGGCTATTGGTGGTGCTTTGATTGTTGGGCGAGTTGCCCAATAAGGCGAAGAAGAACAATCGATCTTTGATCAACGCACCCGATGCCCACAGATATTGATTGGCCACATTGGCCGCGTGCGTATTGGCGCTGTCGTAGTTGTAGTAGTTGCCCTGGGAATCGAACGAATCGCGCTGGCGCGGATTGAGCAGGCGCGAAGTCGGCGGCGTGAAGTACAGCGAATAACCGGCCTGAAAATGATTCGTTCCCTGGCGCACCGTGCCGGCAAGAATACCGCCGGTGGAACTTGTCCAGGTGGTCGTGCCGTTGCTCGAAATGACCTGAACCGAGCTCACCGCTTCGTCCGGCAGCTTGGTCGTACCCAGGCCGTTGTAGTCGTACGTGGTATCGAATTCGTTGTAGTAATAACGGTTTTCTGCCGGACTGGCACCGCCCATCTGCACCAGCTGCGTGGTCTGGTTGTCGTAGCGCACATTGGACTTGAGCAGGGCAATGCTTTCGAAGCTACGCCCGGTCGGCAGCTGGTTGACCAGTGCCATGTTGTAGTTGCTTGCAAGCTGTGGCGTGCTCACATCAATGGGAACGATGTCCGAATTGATCGTGCTCGCATTCACATTGATGCCTGACAACGTCGAAGCCTTGGGCGAGCCGGCTGTCACAGCCGCCGTTGACAGTGCTGTCACCGGCGTCTGCACATTCGGCGTCACCACCACATCCCGCTTACCGACCTCCTGGCCGCCCTGCGAGATCGTCACCGTATAACGACCAGGGTTCAATCCGGCCAGCGTGTAGCGCCCATCCGCATCCGGATGCAGCTCCTTGTGATAGCCCGTCGCCGCACTGTCGACCGCAACGGTGACATCGGCACCGCCAGGCTCCTTGCCATAAAGACCACCGGTAATGGACTGCGCCTGCGTCACTCCGGCACCCAAGGCCATCAACAACCCCATCGCCAACACGGTCTTGCTACAACACCCGCGCCTTCCCCTTACGTTGTTCATGCCATGCCTCGTTGGTGGATTTAGAAAGCGTCGCCAGATCCCCTGCGACATCTCTCTGCGAATACGCCACGAGTTCCTCCCCGCGGCCTGAGACGTTCAATGCGTTCGCGGCGGACCTCCCCAGGTCGTCGCCGCGAACCGGTGCATCAGAAGCGCTGCTGATAACGCACGTAGACGTAGCGACCAATGTCGTACGAGGCGTTGTAGTTGTAGGGCGTGTCGCTGCCGGCATAGCCGCCGTACACGTACGGCCCGACGCGATTGAAGAGGTTGTTGGCGCCGACCGAGATCGTGCCCTTCCACGGTACGTTCCAGTACAGCTGCAGATCGTGGAAGGTGACCGAGCCGATCTGCGTCATCGGCTGCGTGCCGACACCGGCGGCGTAGTAATCAGGCAGGCTGCATGGGAACGCGCTGCGTCCGTCGGTGAACGCACACGGCGCCTTCAACGGCGAGAAATAGCGCATGGTCCAGCTCGCGCCGAAGTCGCGCCATTCCCAGTTCAAGGTCAGATTGCCGCGCAGGCGCCACACCGAAGTCGCCGTGATATTCGACGAGATGCCGGCACCGTTGACGACAGCGGAACCGATCGTCGGCAAAGTATCGAAGCGGCTGACATAGGTGCCGCTCAGGTTCGCCTTGATGCGGCCGAACGAGTACTCGGGCAGCGCATAGGCCACCGAGAAATCGTAGCCGCTGGTCTTCTGCCAGCCGGCGTTGGTTTCCAGGTTAAGCAGGTTGTAGATCTGTCCCGTGCCCGGCTGACGCTGGAACTGGTTGCACGCGTCGACCATGCCGTACTGATAGCAATTGGCCAGCACCTGGTCGTTGCCGATGCCGGTGATCAGGTTGCGGATGTTGTAGCGCCAGTAGTCGACGCTCAGATTGAAGCCTTGTAGCCAGCTCGGGCTGTAAACGAAGCCGAACTGGGAGTTGTATGAGGTCTCAGGCTTCAGATTGACGTTGCCACCGGTGAAGTTGGTGGTCGGTACTGCCCCGCTACCGCTGGCGGTCGTGATCGGCTGGCCACTCACATCGACCTGGCGAAAATCAGCCGGCACGCCGGCGATACCGCCGTAGCCGCTCAGACATCGCTGGGCAACTGTGGCGTTGTTGCCGTAGGCGCCAGGGCCATACACCGCATCGCAGGGGTCGGTGAACGTACCGGCCGGATAACGGCCTTGATAGAGATCGTTGACCGTGGGCGCGCGGAAACCGGTGCCGTAACTTGCACGTACCAGCAGGTCCTCGATAGGCTGCCACGTCAGTTTGAATGCATTGTTGTTGGTGATACCGAAGTTGCTGTAGTCGGAATGGCGACGCGCCACGTCCAGGCTCAGGCTCTGCGCGCCCGGCAGGTCTTTCAGCAACGGCGCGTTCAACTCCACATAGGCTTCGTTGAGGCTGTACTCACCGCTATTGGACAAGACGCCACCGTCGCTGGACAGGCCGAGCTGCGCGTAGTGATCCGGATCGTCGTAACCGGAAACCCGGCGATGCTGGATGCCGGTCGCGAAGGTCAGGTCGCCACCCGGCAACGGGAACAGATTGCCGGTGATATCCGCCGCCGTGGCCTGCTCCCGGCTGCCGTAGCGCTCGACGCTGCTGATCGCCAGGTAGTCGAGCATCTGCTTGGTGAAACCGCCCGGGCCGGCCAGCGGGTTGATCGGCACGCACCCGGCGATGACGTTGCCGGGCGTACCGCAACGCACGACACCATCGCTGCCCATGAACGAGGGACCCAAGCCCTGCTGTACCTTGACCAGATCGAAGTACCCGGGACGGGTGTTGATGCCCTTGATCTTGCTGTCGTAGTGGTAGACGTCCCAATTGAAGGTGTGGTCGTCGCCGATAGTGAAGTTGCCTTCCAGCCCTAGGCTGTAGCGGTAGTTGGTCGGGTTGTTGTAGCTCTGGTTGGCGTACTGCAGATCCGCCATGCGGCGATAGAACTTGGTTGCCTGTCCCGGTAGCGGGTTGTAGTAGCTGTTGGGATCGAGCGTCGACGGATAGGCCAGGTTGCTGCCCATGCCGCTATAGAGCGTGGAATAGCCCGATTGCGCGTACTCGCGATCGATGTTGTATCCGTAGTTGAACTTCGCCGTCAGGTTGGACGTGAGGTTCAGATGCGCATCGATGTACAGGTTCTTGGTGGTGTCGGCGGTATGCAACATCGACTGTTTGCCGCTGTTGTTGTTATAAGTATATGAGCCGGCATCGGCGAGACTGCCGATATCGCCGGCGCCATTGAATTTCTGCGGGATGAATGGGCTGTAATCGGCGATATTGCGCGAATCGCCACCGGGATTGAGCACCATGCGCCCGCCCGGCGCATTGGTGATCAAGCCATTCGGCTTGGTATAGCTCAAGCCGTAATACGGATGCCGGTCGGTCCACGGATAACTCGAGAAACTGCGATCGCCCGCCCAGACCGGGTCCTGCTTCTGATACGAAGCACTGATCACGATGCCGCCGCGCTCCCCGCTCTTACCGGCCGTCACGCTGTACTGGTTCTGCTTGCCGTCGCTATGCGGCGCATACATGCCGTTATAGGTATCGATTTCAACGCCGTTGAAATCCTTGCGCGTGATGATGTTCACCACGCCAGCGATCGCGTCCGAGCCATAGACCGCCGACGCGCCAGTGGCCAGCACTTCGATGCGATCGATCACCGACGCGGGAATCACATTGATGTTGGTGTAGCCACCGTGCGCTGCGCCGATACGTTGCCCATTGAGCAACACCAGCGTGCGCGGCGCGCCGAGCCCACGCAGGTTGATGAACTGGCCACCCTGGTTGGGGCCGAGGTCGCCCGGTGCCGACATGCTGAGATCGGGTGTTGCCGCGGCGGAAACGTTCTGCAGAATCTGGCCGACAGTGGCAAAACCCTGGCGCTGGATATCGGCGGCGCTGATGGTGATCAGCGGCTGCGCATCGGCCACATCCACGCTACGGATGTTCGAGCCGGTCACTGTGATCTGCTGCAGGTTTTTTGCCTTGTCCGGCGCAGCCGAGGCCGGCGCACTCGCGTCCTGCGCAGCAGCTTCGTGGACAAATGCAAGACCGCCCAGGGCCAGCGTCAGGCAAGCTGCAAATGGGGACAAGCGCACGCCTGCGCGAACGCATTTCTGTTGGTTAAAACGCATTACAACCCTCCTCCCGGTGTTGCCCGATGTCCTGAGCTGTTGCTGCAGTAACCTCGGTACGTCGCGACGGCGCCCATGGGCAGCCGTCTTGTTGTTGTCAGTGCTGGTGGATCACCGACGGCTTGTCCCCTGTGACACGCCGCACGCGCACGCGAGGCAGCAAGGCCTCAACCGTGTCGCGTTCGACAAAACCTGTTTCTTCGTTCAATGCATTGGCGGCACCGCAGGCCACGCCCAACGCCAGCGCTTCGGCTAGCGGTACGCCGCGGTGAATGCCCACGGCGAGCCCTGCCAGCAGACAATCACCCGAGCCCACCGTGTTGCGTACATGCTCTATCGACAGCTCCGCGTGCCACGCGCCTTCGGTATCCGCGACGATGGCGCCCAACGCGCCCATCGACACCACCGGCATGGCAATGCCGCGCGCGCGCAGATCGCATGCAGCTTTGGCTGCCGAATCGATACCGTCGATGGCATAACCTAGCAACGCGATGGCTTCATCGCGGTTGGGCTTGACCAGGTAAGGCGCTGCCGTAACGGCCTGCTGCAGCACCTCGCCGCTGGCATCGACCAGGCAGCGCTTGCCGAAATGGCGCACACCTTCGGCCAGGGTGGCATAGGTCGTCGGTAGCATGCCGCGTGGCAGGCTCCCCGATAGAACCGCCAGCTCGCTCTCGTCTACTGCGCGCCAAAAAGCAGAGCGCAGTGCTTCGCACTGGCGCTCTGTCAGCAACGGTCCACGCCCCAATACTTCGGTAACAGCGCCGGCAGCGTCCTGCACGGCGATACAAAGGCGTAGATCCTCGCCAATCTCGACACCATGGAACAACACGCCGCGCTCGGCCATGCGCTGCGTGATCAAGTTGCGATGCGTCCTGTCGACCAAGCCGACCAGTTGCACGCGTTCGCCAAGCGCCGCAATGGTCTGCGCCACGTGCATGCCCTTGCCGCCCGGATAAACACGCTCGTCCAGCGCGCGACTGACCTCGCCGGCTCGAAACTGCTCGACACGCATCAAGCGATCGATCGCCGTATTGAAACCGGCGACGGTGATCATGCCGACGCGGCCAGCAAGGCGATGGCTTCGGCCTCGGTCGCCTGTCGCGTGGTACCGCCGATACCGCGTGTGGACAGGCTGCCGCACGCGCTACCCCAGCGTATGCATTCGAGCAGGGGCATATCGCGTAGCCATGCGTGCAAAAAGCCCGCGTCGAACGAATCGCCCGCGCCGGTGCTATCGACCGCGTCGATATCGTAAGCCGGCGCACTGAGCAAACCGCCGCCGTCAAGCGTGACGCAACCGAGCCGGCCGCGTTTGACCACCGTGCGCGTGCGCCCGTTAGCCAGGGTGTGCAACGCATCGGCCAGCGAGTCCCTGCCGGTTACGGCGAGTAACTCGTCTTCATTGGGCAAAAACAGATCGACCGCTTGCAGCGTGTCGATCAGGTCCACGCCCCAGATGCGGCGCGGGTCGAAACCCGGATCGAGTGATGTGGTCAGGCCCGCAGCCCTGGCGCGCTCGAACAGCACCTTGCACCGCGGTCGCAGCGCTTCCTGCAAATAGAACGACGACACATGCAGATGATCGGCCTGCGCCAACAGCGCATCGCCGACGTCCTCCGCACGCAGATCCGCAATCGCGCCGGCATAGGTCACCAAGGCGCGATCCTGCTGGCTCGACAGCGAAACGGTAACACCCGTGCGCAACGATGCGTCCGGGCGCAAAGAGTCGGTGTCGATACCCGCACCACGCAGGGCACCCAGGCAATAGTGCCCCCAGGCGTCATCGCCAAGCTTGCCGTGAAAGGTCACCGCATCGCCCAGTCGCGCCAGCCCCATCGCACAGATCATCGATGAGCTGCCGGGCGTCATCAGCACGTCGTCGGCCAGCACTTCCTGGCCCGGCGTCGGTGCACCGCCCAGGCCCTTGAAGACGAGATCGACATTGATCTCGCCAACCACCAGGACGCGCTTGGCCGCGGAACTCACGGTGCCGCTCCGTGAATCGCGAACTCGCCTACCACGCGAGTCAATACGCCTTGCGATGGTGTGTCGGGCTTGTCACCTAGTTGCAGACATCGGAAGAAAGCGAGCAACTGGCCGACCACGACGTCCGCCAGCAATGTGGGCACCTCGCCGTATCCGGCAAGACCTTGCAGCTCGATCGCGATATCGCGCTCGTCGAGCAGATCGGCCGGAATGCCTTCGCCGACGATCAGCTTGCCCAGCCCAAGGCCCTTGCGCGAAAGCTCGCGCAGCAGGTCGATCTCGTAGCCGCGCACGGTCGCATCGGACGACAGGAAGGCCACGATCAACGTGCCTGGATGCACCGAAGACATCGGCCCATGCCGCAAGCCGAGAAACGTTTCCGCCAGCGTGATGACCTTGCCGCCGGTCATCTCCAGCATTTTCAACGCGGCTTCGTGCGCAATGCCGATACCGCCGCCGCTGCCCAGGTACACCGCCGACGTCATCGGGCGCTGTGCGATGTCGGCAATCGCATCGCCGTGGCGATCAAACACACGCTGCGCGTTCTCCGCCAGCGACGGCTGCGCGTCGACTTGCAGCGCGCTCGCGGTGTCGCGCAGCAAACCCGTACCGGCCAGCAGCAGATTGGAGAAGCTGCTGGTCATCACCAGGCTGCGGTCGTTGGTGCGCTCGTCCAGCACCACGACATCCACGCGCGGCTCGTCGCGATAGAGCGTAGCGAGCTTGCCCTTGGCATTGCAGGTAATGACCAGATGGCGCCAACCCGGCGCCTCGTCCAGCAGGCGGCTGACTACGCCGCAGCTTTCCGGGCTGTCGCCCGAACGCGCCAGCGACACCAGCAAGCCCGAGCCAGGCGGCAGCACGCCGCGCCAATGCGTGAGCAAGGTACCGGCGGCAATCGCCTGCACCGGAATACCCAGGCCGGCCTGCAAGGTCGGAGCGATCGATTCGCCGATATACATCGAGCTGCCCGAACCCGTCAGCACGATGTGCGCGGGCTTGCTGGCCAATGCATGGGCAAAAACACGGGCGACCTCCGGCCGGTTCACCAGCTCGGCCGTGCCCTGCCAGGTCTGCGGCTGCTGCAGAACCTCGCGCAGGGTATCGGCGTAGCCGGCCGCCTGCTGTTCGGCGGCAGAGGCTGCTACCAGGGCCTCAAGCACGCTTTTTGCTTTCGTTTTCTTATCAAGTATTGACATTTTGCTCAATTCACTCGAATGTGAAACCATCCGATCACGGATTCAACGGTATTCGAAATGAATAAGCACTTGCAACACCTTTCGAACTCTTACGAGTCGCTATCGAAGCTTTCGCTCTCCCACGGCAAGCGCACGCGCCTGTGGCGGCTGCTCTACGGCCACGGTCCGCGCAACGGCAGCCTGCTGGTGCTGCCGCTGGACCAAGGCCTGGAACACGGCCCGACCGACTTTTTCCCCAATCCCCCGGCGGTCGATCCGGACTATCAGTTCCGGCTCGCCGTCGAGGGGAATTTTTCGGCGATAGCCCTGGGTGTGGGCCTGGCCGAGAAGTACATGGGTGCGTATGCCGGCCAGGTGCCACTGATCCTCAAGCTCAACGGCAAGACCAATATCCCCAGTGATGCCGACGCCACCTCGCCGCTGTTCGCCTCGGTCGAAGACGCCGTGCGCCTGGGTGCCGATGCAGTCGGCTACACCATGTATGTCGGCTCGCCACGCCAGCACGACGAGTTCCGCCAGTTTGAAAAAGTGCGCCAGGATTGCGAGCGCTACGGCATGCCGTTGGTGGTGTGGTCCTACCCCCGCGGTGCGGCGATCGAGGCCAAGGGTGGCAAGGGCACGCTGTTTGCGCAGGACTATGCCGCGCGCGTTGCACTGGAGCTCGGCGCCGATCTTGTCAAGCTCCACGAACCCGATGACAAGCGCGCCAACGTCCCCGCGCCCTATGACAAGCTCGACGAAGATGCCAGCGCACGTACCGAGCGCGTCGTGCGATCGGCCGGACGCACGATGGTGCTGTTCTCCGGTGGCGAGAAGAACGACGACGATGCGGCAGTGCTGCGCAAGGTCGAGTTCTATATGGCTTCGGGCGCGCAAGGCGTGATGTTTGGCCGCAATATGTGGCTGCGCCCGTTGGATCAGGCGGTTGCCCTGGTCAAGCAGGTGCATACGATCATGGCGAAGTACCCGCGTTGAGCCAAATCAATGAATCACGCTAAATCCTGCCTCTGCTGTTCCCCTCCTGTAGGCGCAGGTAGCGTGCGTGTGGAAAGCGGAAAAAATCAGCTTCAGACGCAACCGGATGCGAGCAAGGCCGACTTGCGTCTGCGCGATTTCAAGCCGCGCAGCATGCTGTATGCGTCGCGCACGCCGATCGACACGCCGCGCTTTCCGGTGATCGATGCGCACGCGCATCTGACCTGGACCACCAACGTGCGCAGTGGCGTGTGCGTCGGGGAAGAGGTCACTGTCTTTGCCGAGCCGGCGGATCTATTGCCGGTGATGGACCGCAAGGGCATTCGCACCATGATCAACCTCACCGGCGGCGTGGGCAAAGGCCTTGAGGAAAGCATCCGTCGTTTCGATCAGGCAGCACCGGGCCGCTTCCTGACGATGACGGAGCCGTCCTACGGCTTGTTCGCCGAATCGAATTTCGCCCAATTGCAGGCCGATGCGATCGATCACGCGCACCGCGTGGGTGCGCGTGGACTCAAGCTGCTCAAGTCGCTCGGGCTTTATCTGCGCGAAAACATCGACGAAGGCGAGTTGATCGGCGTCGACGACACACGGTTCGACTCGATGTGGGAAGCATGCGCTGGTCACGGCATGCCGGTGTTCCTGCACGTATCGGACCCGGAAGCATTCTTCCTGCCTACCGATGCCACCAACGAACGCTACGAAGAACTGGCCAACCATCCGGACTGGTCGTTTTACGGCCCGGAGTTTCCCAGTAACGCCCAGATCCTTGCCGCACGCGACCGCATGATCGCGCGGCACCCCAACACCACGTTCGCGCTGATGCACGTAGGCAATGGCGCGGAGAACCTGGCCGCCGTCTCGGCCTGCCTGGACCGATTCCCGAACACGCTGGTGGACATCAGCGCCCGCATCGGTGAGCTGGGCCGCCAGCCGCGTGCGGCACGGCAGTTTTTCGACAAATACCAGGACCGCATCCTGTTTGGTACCGATGCCGTCCCCCCACCGTTTGGCAATGACGTGCCGCAGCAGCTGTTCTGTGACGAGCTATACGAGATCTATTACCGCTTCCTGGAAACAGAAGACGAGTATTTCGACTATGCTCCTGCCCAGACACCGCCGCAGGGTCGCTGGTCGATTTATGGCCTGGGCTTGCCCGACGCTATCCTGCGCAAGGTTTACCACGACAACGCTGCCCGGTTATTGCGCCTACCTCATGAGTGAACAAAGCGCTGCACCTTCCAAACGACTGCTGGCAGAAGAACGCCGCCGGATGATCGTGAATTACGTCGAGGCCCAGGGCCGCGCGACGGTGGACGAGCTGGCTAACCGTTTCGGTATTTCCGCGGTCACCATCCGTAACGACCTGGAACAGTTGGCGCGCAGCAGCGCGATCGCCCGCGCACACGGCGGCGCCCTGCCCGCCACCCAGGCCAACGCGCACGACACGCCGCTCAACATCAAGGAAACGCGCTACCACGCGCAGAAGCTGCGCATCGGTCAGGCTGCTGCCGCGCTGATTCGCGATGGCGAAACGATCATCCTGGATTCCGGTTCCACCACCGTGGAAATCGCGCGCCAGATCCGCCAGATGAAATTCGAGTCGCTTACCGTCATCACCAATGCGCTCAACATCGCACTGGAGCTATCGGGCCTGCCGCATATCCGCGTCATGATGCTCGGCGGCCTGTTGCGCGACACCTCTTACTCGCTGGTAGGCCCGGATGCCGAACAGGCGCTGTCAAAGCTTTCGGCCGACAAGTTGTTCCTCGGCGTCGATGGCCTCGATCCGGTGGTGGGCGTCACCACCCCCGATCCACTCGAAGCCTCGCTCAACGCACTCATGATTCGCGTGTCGCGCGAAACCATTGCCGTGTTCGACGCGAGCAAGCTCGGCCAACGCAGCCTGTCGGTGATCACGCCGGTACAGCAGCTGCACCGCGTGATCACCGATAGCAGCGCGGAAGCCAAATCGGTGGAATCGCTGCGCAACGCGGGCGTCAACGTCACCCTCGTTTGATGACCCCTTGTGGTCACGACTGAAGGGACCTCGAAAAACCGTAAAGTCGGCCGCTGCGCGGCCTGTCAGATCGCGCCTTCGGCGCTATAAAGGGTAAACAGGAAAAGCCAGGCCTCGCTAACTCAACGCTTTTTGCTCTCCCTGTTTACCGTTGACCATTGACAGGCCGCGCAGCGGCCGGACTCACCTCGGCTTTTAGAGATTCCCTGAAGTCGCCCCTACAAATTCAGGCAGGACCGGCAGGCGTGCAGGAGCGACTTCAGTCGCGACCATCCCCTCCAACACCCTCGCGCATACGTCTATCGCCGCTCGCCTCCTACGCGAGTCGCAGTCGCGTGCCGTGAATGCCAACGCGATCACATGAAAGTTTTTCACTAGCTATCGAAAGCACTTGCAAGTCATGTAACTTTCGATAATCTTCGTTTGGCAAACTTATCTTTTCGATTGCTGCAGCCATCTGCAGCCTTAGACGCCTGCTTTCCGGCCGTTGCCTCGCTTCGAACGGCCTTCTTCGCACCACCGTCTTTAAGCCTGGGGAGGAATCATGCGACCTATCGCGTACCGTTTGACCGGTCTATTGCTCGCGCTGTCCTGCTGTCCCGCATTCGCTCAAAGCACGCCCACTCAAGTACCCCTGGGTGGCAACGCCTACATCACTACCGTATCGCCAACCGGCGACGAACTTATTGACGACAACGGCCTGCACAACTGGGATTCGACCCAGGCGGTGATCAGCACCTATTTCGACGTGCAGCAGGCCGGCCAGCTCGACCTTTCCCTGATCGGCTCGCTGAACGGCGCCAGCCATAGCACCGTGAGAGTCAGCATCGGCCACCAGTCGCATCTGGTAAATCTGTCCAGTACGGGCACTGCACCGTTCTCGGCTGGAACGTTCACCATCGACAAGCCCGGCTACGTCAAAGTCGATCTACAAGCGGTGTCCAGCGACGGCGGTTACTACGGCGACATCTCCAACCTGCAGATCGGCGGCAGCGCTACGGCGGCCGGCACGGTATTTGCCAATGATCCGACCAACTTCTATTGGTCGCTACGTGGCCCGTCGGTGCATCTGGGCTTCACGGTGCCTACCAACACCGAGTACTTCTACAGCGAAGTCACGGTGCCCAAGGGGCAGGATCCGATCGGCTCGTACTACATGGCCAACGGCTTCAATGTCGGCTATTTCGGCATCCAGGTGAATTCGGCAACGGAACGCCGCGTACTGTTCTCGGTGTGGGATTCGCCAACCGCACCCACCACGCTGGTGAAGCAAGGTCCCAACGTCATTGTCGACACCTTTGGCGGTGAAGGTACGGGTGGGCAAAGCCATCTGGTATTCCCGTGGAAAGCCGGCCAAACCTATCGCTTCCTGACGCGTGCGCAGCCCGATGGCAGCGGCAATACGATGTACAGCTCATGGTTCGGCACGGAGAAAAAAGGAAAGACCAGCTGGCAATTGATTGCCACATGGAAATACATGGGCACATCCAGCTACCTGAGCGGGGTGTATTCATTCCTGGAATCGTTCGATCCTGCTTACGGCTACGTCGGGCGCCAGGGCAACTTTGCCAACCAGTGGGTGCGCAACACGTCTGGCCAGTGGAGCGAAATTACGTCGGCGTATTTCGATGTCGACCCGACCGGCTTGAACAAGCAGCGCCTGGATTTTGCCGGCGGCGCGAACTGCAAGCAGTTCTATCTGCGCAATGATGGATTCTTCAGCAACTCGACGACGTCCGGACAGACGTTTACGCGTGACGCTGGTGGTGTACCGCCGGATGTGGACGTGAATAATTTGCCTTGAGGCAGAGAAGTACCCTCCCCTGGCTTCGCTGGGGGAGGGATCTGGATAAAGAGGCTCTTCACTCCACCAACTGCGCCCGCTCCAACGCCGCAATATGCCGATCCAACCGCGGGCCCAGATAACAATGCGACCCGCACGACAACAGCCCCACCTCGCGAAACGCCTTCAAATACCATGCGGGCGAACGCTTGTAGAAGCCCACATGATCGCCATCGACGTCATCGCGGTTGGTAAACAATTCAAGAAACGCGATGCCTTCGAGCATCTCGCCAATCCCAAGCAGCCCCGCGCGAATCTCGACCGGCTTCAGGTAATGCAGCACATCGGAACACACGATCAAATCGAAGCGATGATCGAAACGCAGCTGCCCCAGCTGCCCGAACGTCGCCAAACCGATATTGCGCGACCGCCCATACCGCTCCACCACATACTCGCTAGCATCGAGCCCCCGATAATGAATACCTGGCCGTAACGCACGCAGCGGCGCACGCCACACGCCTTCGCCGCAGCCTACGTCCAGCACATTGCGGATAGGACGCCCCAGGTAATACTCCGCCTGCGCGACCACCATCGCCACTTTGCGCTTGAGCTCGGCAGCCGAGCCGACGGCATGCGCCGGGTTGCGGTACCACTTGTCGAAATAGGCTCGGTCGTAATGCTTGGTCATGCACGCATGGTAGCGGCATCACCTGCCCCACACACCCCGGGCGCGAGCATGGCACGCAGATTTCCCGGCCAACGGAGTTCAGACCATGCCCTTGATCCGTGTCCGCCTGTTTGGCACCCGCGCCAATGCCGATACCCTGATTTCCACGTTGCACAGCATCGAGGGCATCGAACGCGTGGAAGAACTCGACGACCCTGCGCAGTACACCCGCGACGATTCCAGCTCCAGCGAATCGGCCGAAGACAACCGCAGCGATATGTTCTTTATCGAAGTGGAGGCTCATAACAGCAAGCGGGCCAGCGTGGTGCGCAATGTGGTCGAGTTGGAAGCCGCCCGACTCGATACGGTAGCCGAGGTTGTTGACGACTTCTGAGGCACTCGCAAATTCCTGCGCATGGCGCCAGAATGAATCCCCACCGAATGCGGGCCGCCGATTTCGCGAAACCTGTCGGCGACAGCACAGGCTTTTACGTTGAAGCTTGCAACGTCCTCAAAGCCGGTGCTCTTTTGCATGGAAATCCCGACCGCCCGACGCTCAGCTTGCACGTGGCTTGCTTTTGCCTTGACTTGCGTGGCCGCCACGCCAGCCTTGGCTCGCCAGGAAACGCTTAGCCAGGACGACATCGCCTGGTTGCGCCGCGATAGTTTCGATCTGAACAGCGCCACCGTCGCCCGCTACCGCGAGCTCGGCCGCTCCCGCTTTCTCGACGAACAGCTGACAGACCGTGGTACCGATAACCTGCCGCCGGAAATTACCCAGCTGTTAGGCAGCTACGAGGTAAACAGCACACCCAATGACGAGATGCTGGTGCGGCTGCAAGAGGAACAACAAAAAATCAAGGACATGCCCGATGGCGACGCCAAGAACGATGCGCGCAAATTTCAGCAACAGCATGCCAACGATTTATTGCAGCAGTCGCAGGAAACCGTCATGTTGCGCGCCGTCTACGGCAGCAACCAGCTCAAGGAACAGATGGTCTGGTTCTGGCTCAATCATTTCAGCGTCTATGGCGCCAAGGGGCGCGTTCGCTGGGTCGTTTCCGACTACGCGCAGAACACGATTCGCGCGCATGCGCTAGGCAAGTTCCGCGACCTGGTCATGGCGACGCTGGAAAGCCCCGCCATGCTGGAATTTCTGGACAATGCACAAAATGCCAAGGGCCATATCAACGAAAACTACGCACGCGAATTGATGGAACTGCATACGCTGGGCGTCAATTCCGGCTACACGCAGCAGGACGTGCAACAGCTTGCCTTGATCCTCACCGGCGCCGGCATCGTGCCGCCCAAGCGTGGCGGCGAGCCTCCCAAGCTCAACGCGCAAATGCAGCCGCTGTACATCCGCCAGGGTGCGTTCGAATTCAACCCGGCGCGCCATGATTTCAGCGACAAAACCCTGCTCGGCCAGACCATCAAGGGTAGCGGCTTCAAGGAAATCGAGCAGGCAGTGGACCTGATTACCCGCCAGCCTGCCTGTGCGCAGTTCGTCTCGCGCAAGCTTGCCGAGTACTTTGTGGCCGACCAGCCGCCACAGGCGTTGATCGACAAGATGGCCCGCACCTTCCGCCGCAGCGACGGTGATATCGCCAAGGTGTTGCGCACGCTGTTCGAGTCGAAAGAACTGTTGGCATCGCGTGGGAAGAAGTTCAAAGACCCAACGCAGTTTGTCGTCTCCTCGGTGCGACTGGCCTATGACGGCAAGCCGCTGGTCAATGCCAAACCGCTGCTCAACTGGCTCAATCAATTAGGCGAACCGACGTTCGGCCGCCTCACTCCCGACGGCTGGCCACTCGACTCCGTTGGCTGGTCAAGTTCGGGACAGATGTCCAAGCGCTTCGAGATCGCGCGCGCCATCGGTACCGGCGACAACCGCCTGTTTACCCCCGAAGGCAGCCCGAAAGTCGGCGCCGGCTTTCCGATGCTGACCACGCGACTGTTCTACGACGCAATCGAACCGAATCTCTCCGCCGCCACGCGCGATGCGCTCGGCAAGGCGGCCAGTCAGCAGGAGTGGAACACCTTCCTGCTCTCGTCGCCCGATTTCAATTTCCGCTAAGCGATATCGAGGTCAGCCATGAATCGCCGCCAGTTTCTTTTTACCGCCGCCACCGCCGCTCTTGCGGCGCCCACCCTGAGCTTTTCGGGCAAGCTGTTCGCCGCACCTGCGACGACGCCACGCTTTCTGCTGGTTTTTCTGCGTGGCGGCTACGACTGCAACAACCTGCTGGTGCCCTACAGAAGCGACTTCTATTACCAGTCGCGCCCTTCGCTAGCGATCGCCAAGCCCGATATAAACAACCCCAACAGCGCCATCGCACTGGATAGTCAATGGGGTCTCAATCCGGTGCTGCGCGATTCGATCTATCCGTTATGGCAGCGCAAGCAAGTCGCCTTCGTGCCGTTCGCCGGCACCGACGATATGTCGCGCAGCCATTTCGAGACACAGGACAATATCGAATCGGGCCAGCCGAGCACCCAGCACAACGACTATCGCTCCGGTTTCATGGCGCGGCTCTCCGGCGCCATGACCACGGTGCCCTCGATCGCCTTTACCGATGCCCTGCCATTGACCTTCCAGGGCAGCAAGCGCGATATCCCCAACATCTCGCTGCGCGGCGTCGGCAAGCCCGCTTTCGACGAGCGACAGTCGGCGATTCTTTCGGGCATGTACCAGGGCACGCCCCTGGCCGCTGCCGCAAGCGACGGCCTCGACCTGCGCCAACGCGTGTCCAAAGAGCTGCAAGACGAAATGATGAAGGCCAACCGCGGCGCGCCCACAGCCAAGAATTTTGCTGATGAAACCCAACGCATCGCCACCATGATGCGCGACCAGTATCGCCTTGGCTTTGTCGACGTCGGCGGCTGGGACACCCACGTCAACCAGGGCAGCACCACGGGCCAGCTCGCCAACAACCTGAGCAACCTCGGCCAGGGACTTGCCGCTTACGCCAACGCGCTGGGCGACGAATGGAACAACACTATCGTGGTGGTCGTCTCCGAATTCGGCCGCACCTTCCGCGAGAACGGCAACAAAGGCACCGACCATGGCCACGGCACCGTGTATTGGGTGCTGGGCGGCAAAGTCAACGGTGGGCGTATTGCCGGCGAACAGATGGCGGTCAATCAGCAGAACCTGCTCCAGAATCGCGACTATCCGGTGCTGACCAACTACCGCGACATGTTGGGTGGATTGCTGGCGCGCACGTGGGGATTGTCAGGGAGCCAGTTGCAAGGCGTCTTTCCTGGTGTAAAACCTAAAGATCTGCAACTGGTCTAAGGCTCCAGGCAAAGCCTGCCTAGCCGTGATCCCGGCGAAGGCCAGGATCCATTGCTGAGCGTGGACGCTTACCAGATGTTGTTTTACGAGCGGGAACCGAGGGGTGGATCCCGGCCTTCGCCGGGATGACGATGGCAATTGAGGGTTCCAGAAGCCGCCTGCCATCTTCACCGCCGCCAATACTCCCCGCGCATTACCGGCTCCCAACTCACGCCACCATCAAACGAACTCTCAAGCACCAGGCTATAACCGCCGTCATCTTTGAACACATACACGTGGCGTGTCTGCCCGCGAGGCGAGCAGCGCACGAAGCTCAGCTTGCTCCCATCCCAAAGTCCCTGCGCGGGTGACGAGGGCACAAACCCATAGCTGTCAAACCAGAACAGCTGAAACTGATCATGCTCAGGTCCGGCGACAAACACCGCATGTACGGCCAGAGCAGCTTTCCCATCGCGCGTCTCGCGATAGTCGAACACCAACGCCTTGCCACCCAGATCGAATCGCGCGTCGACTTCCGCCGTAGCAGGACCGCCCTGACCCCAACGCGTCGTCGCAACCTGCTCCTCGCCCACCCACTGACCGACCAGCTTGCTCAGAACCTCGGACATGCCTTGCGCCTCCTGGGAATCAATTGCTCGAACGCGGTACCAGCAAATGCTTGGCGATATGCCCGTGCATCCGCCCCAGCGCACGAACCAGATGCATCGTGGCAAACAACAGAACAATACCAAGCACGAATAACACCACCACCGACCACGGCCCGGCAAACCTGACATCGTCGAAGTTCACATCGACGCCCAGCGTATCGGTCCAGTAACCCAACGGTGCACCGATAAACGCCACCGACACCGCCAGCAAGGTAATCGTGATGGTGAAGTAGATGATGCCCAGCGGCAGCATCAGGATCATGTAGAACAGCGTCGTCCACGTATGCCCATCGGTAAACAAGGCGCCGATGCGCTTCATCAGGGACAGACCCTGCGTCGGATAGGGCGGCCGCCGCGGCATGCGCACGCCGAGCATCGCTTCGACGATGCGGCCTTCGATCAGCGACAAGGCGCGTACCGTGCCCAGGAACAGGATGATGAAAGGAATGCCGATGATCAGCACCGACAAGCCGGCCGATAGCGATGTACCCGTTACCGCCCAGACGAAATAGAAGATGCCCGTGGCCAGCGCCAGCACCATGTAGAACATCGAGCCCCACATGCGTGGATCGGCGGCCACACCGAAAAAGCGCCCCACCCAGGTCCGGCGTTTCGGTTGCGGCGGCGGTCGCAAGGCGCGCTGGATCTTGATCTCCTGGTCGCGATAGATATCGGCTACCTCTTCCGGCGCGCCGTACGTGCTGACCACGTGCTCAAGCATGTCCTGTTCGCTACGGCCAGGCTGTTCGGCCAGTTCGGCGCGCAGGTGTTCCTCCGCGTCGTACAAGGCATCCTGGATCAGCGCCGGATCGGCACCGCGCAAAGCGGCACGCAGTTGATCGAGATACTCGGCGATCGTGCGCGGCGTATTCATGCAACACCTCCCTGCAAAACGGATTCGACGGAATCGCGCGTGGCGCTCCACGCAGCAACCCACTCACGCAAGACTTCGCGCCCCAGCTTGGTAATACGGTAATAACGGCGCGGCGGACCACTTACAGAAGGCTCCACCTCGCTGGCCAGCAAACCAGCACCCTCGAGGTTGCGCAGCACCGGATACAAGGCACTCTGCTTCCCCGCCAGCACACCCTCCCCGACCTCTTCCAGCCGCTTGGCGATCTGGTAGCCATACAGCGCCTGGCGCGACTGTCCCAGTACCGCCAACAGCACCAGCGACACCGTACCTGAGGCCAATTCCTTCTGGAATTTCTTCAAATGGCTGGCGATGTCTTCCACGACTCACCTGCAGGGCGGCTTATCTATGAGTCCATCATAGTGTGAAGTTCACACTAGGGCATGGGCTGGAGGTCATGGGGGATTAGCGGCCACGGTTTGGGCGTGACACCAATGTATGTATCGGCGAACGGTGTTGTCTGCTTTGGGTTGCGACTTCAGCCGGTCGACGCAACACACTGAAGACTGAGCTCGCTGCAGGAGTGTTGCAAGATGTCCCAACGACCGAAGATTTTCTACAACGAGTCACAGACCGCCCTGATGTGGGGTCGCTGGCAACGGGGTGAATCACTGCATCAGATCGGTGAAACGCTGGTCGGGTGGGCGGACCGCTGAAGCATGCTGCGCTGTGGCGTGGCCAGCCATGAATGGGCTGGCAACACCTGACGGCCGTGCTCAAGCGCAAGTCTCGTGACGCAAAACCGCGCCAAATGCATTGTGGTGGAGCCTTCGACTACGCGAGCAGCTCACCAGACACATATTGGGCTAGCTCTCTGGTGTTTCTTACAAACTCCGCCTCTAGATCAATGTCGCACTTGTTTGCAAGAACGATGATTGACCACAAACAGTCCGAAAGTTCATGTCCAAGTTTAGCTTTGCAATCATCGATATCCCGGACACCAGCGTTGGCCTGGATCAGTTTTGCCAGATCGCCAACGTCCCCTACGAAACCCAGCGCAAGTTCTGCTGTGGTCCAAGTGCGCCCCCATTTCTTGATCTCAAGCTGTTCGTAGAGCTCGTTTAGCTGTATGGCCGACTTTTCAAGATCACCAAATTTCATGCTGATTGCACCTGGCAGGAGTTGCACCACGGGATAAGGATGGCCACCGCCGACGTCCGCTCTGGGTCGAAGCGAGCATCAACTCAATTATCAACCCATTGCTCATCACTGGCGATTATGCGTCGAACTTCGACAACTTCTCGGCCATCCTTTACTAACCCCCAAAATTCGCCGTTTGGCATCCGCAAGGCGTGTGGAACTAGGTCCAGCGCGATTTCATCGACGAACACATCGAAAAGAACAACTTGACCTTCGGGAGCAGGTGGGACGATCGGCCTCACCATCAATGATTCCGGTTTCAGACGTCCGATCACTCTGAACTTGCACCACATCTCCTAAGGATCCTCTTGCTAGGTCAGGGCTGCCTGTCGCAATGTCTGCTTTGGGTCGAAAGCGAACTGTTCACAGATTAAAGTGTAAACCCACGATCAAGATCAATAATCCGATGACGAGCGCAGCTCCTACGGCCATCCAAAGCCGGGTTCTCCGTGGAAGCAGGGCCAAGGTCAACACAGCACCCGCACACGAGTAGGAATCAACGGATATCGAAGGATTGGGCTGGTTCCAAGGCCTAAGAACGAGTAGATATCCCAGCGCGAAGCAGGCAATCACAAGCCGAGTACGCCAATTCAAACTCCATGATCTCGTCAACGTCATCCCCTCCAATGTCACCGCATGTATAGCCTGACGCTAAGGTCTGCTTCGGGTCGGAAGCGGACATTGTTCTCGTCGGAACAGGCAAGCTTGCTTGTGGCTACCGTCGCACAAATTTCCAGGCAGTCACTCCCGCGGCCTACACCAAGAGCGCGCCCACGAGAATCAATGGTAAGCATATAGCCAGCACCCAAAGTCCACACTTGAACAGTGCACGCTGGGAGGATCTGTAGCTCGTGCCTGGATAGCTACGATCTTCCAAGTCCATAGCGCGGCGAGCCGCCGGGATTAGGTAGACGAAAAAGTTAGTAAGAAGGTATGCAGGAAAAATGGCCACGATGAAGGAAGGAAATAGGGTAAGAGCCTGACTTAAGGTCAATGGGCCGTTATGGAACAGATTAGGCGCGTCAGGATGCACCAATCCGTGTAAGTGAGATGCGCCCTTCGCCAGCGAGAAGATAATTACTCCCCAAAGTGGGAAACCGAGCAACGGGAGAAGAATGTTCCAAGCGCTTTTCCGCCTTTGTGACCGTCGCTGGGCATTGGCAAGCCAAGTGCCATTTTTTAATTCACCTCCCACGATGGCAAGCTGATCATTGTCGTGCTTTTGAGCATTTGCCATAAAAGCCCCCCCCTTGCTGTCTAGCGCGATTATGTCCGCTATGGGTCGGAAGCGGACCTTACAAGCAAATCTCGGTTCAACCCATTTGCCTACCAAATTGCTTCTACTGATTTCTTCTAGCCTGAACGGATTTGTCCAGCGCTATCAAAGGTTCTGCAGAGGACTGCAGCCACTGCGCGTATGCATCCGTCTCAACAAATTGCGTGGGGTCGACAACGTCTTCGATAGAGGGGCTTGGCTTGCTTACGTGCCTTAGAAATCCAGCCATGACACCGGTAAGGCGGTGTGATGCCTGGCAGGCCGACTCTAGAGAACCGCAACGGGCCACCAGGCCATCAATGAAGACCTTGTAACCCGCAGCATCGAATACAAAGTCATCGCGGGTTTGGAACGCCGTGCCATTCAAGTTCACTGCACCAGATTTGTGCTTAGAGAAGCCCCATGACCAAATACTCAGAAACCGCAAATCATCAATGACTTGACGATTCGGCCGCTGAATTCCGCACGGCTCCGAAAGTGCATATTCCAATGTCACGGCGGAGAACTGCTCAGTTCCTTCGTTCGCAAGGAAGTCACTGAGGCAGCGAAGGGCTAGAGGATTGTGTGGCTGCAATCGCAGCGCGTGGTAGATGACTCGTGCCCCTTCGATATGGCGACCTTGCGTCAGGAAAATATTGAAAGCGTGTGTCGCCAGATTTTCTGCGGACAGTGTGGAAACCGGCGGCGCCTTAGGAGGCTCTTGCGGCGGCTCTTTCTTCTTGAAAATACCAAACATCATTCCCCCTAATGGCCCATGACCATGGATCTGAATCTTCGCGAAAAAGATCCGCTTTGGGTCGAAAGCGGACCAATGCTAGCTCGTTATCCCACGCCGACGGGTTGATCGGAACAGCGGGCATATGTGGCGACACAGACAACGGCGTGAGCTCGACTCTGCATTCGATGGACGACCACGGCCAATATCCTTGTATGGCCGCAAGACGGGCGGCCCAAGCATGGCCCCCGGTGTCTTTCCACCCCCCCCGGGGCAAAGCCGCGTAAAATAGCCGCTTTACGCCCACTCAAGTGCCCCCATGGCCCTCACCGCCACCATCCACAAGGCCGAACTGTCGATCAGCGACATGGACCGGCACTACTACGCCACCCACGCATT
>Ga0207695_10001059_pt1 | contig 48227 bp, 47 predicted proteins | sample KBSC54metaG_FD_184354 | JGI IMG/M metagenome (GOLD analysis project Ga0207695, IMG submission 184354) | Corn rhizosphere microbial communities from Kellogg Biological Station, Michigan, USA - KBS C5-4 metaG (SPAdes) (version 2) | ecosystem: Host-associated > Plants > Roots > Rhizosphere > Soil...
CGACGGATCGCATCACCGGACGTAACCGGTCGCGCCTATGGTTGCGGCCGTCGGAAGCATGGCCACGCTGTTCCACCTGGTCTTCACGAACACCAAGGGACACGCAATCCGTCGCGACAATTTCAACGAGTCTGCCTGGCACAGGGCGCTGCGCGCCTGCGGGATCACTCCGGCCGGCAAGTCGACAGGTATCCACCAGCTCCGCCATCACGTGGCTTCCATGCTGTTGTCGCAGGGGTTGTCCATTGCCGAGGTCGCCGAAGTCCTCGGTGACACCGTGCAGGAAGTGTCCGAGACTTACGCGCACGCCATGCCTGACTTCGGCAAGCGGCTGCGCTCCATCAATACCGACCGAGCTGCACGGATCGCCGCCGCACGCGAGGATTCCAGTGTGGACTGACGGCCGCGACGGTTCGGGCCGCTTGGCAGATACTGCCTGTTACTGACAAAAAACCAGCAAGATCACGCTGTCGATGCAGGTCATGCGGCGAGCCGGCTAATAAGCCGGATTCTGTCCTGCGCCGAGGCGCAGTGGCGACCATCCATCTAGGGCGCGCGTCGCCGCGCGTCTCGTGCGGTCTACCCGCAGGCTCGGGCGGACAGCCCTCGGGCGCCTGCGCAGGTCTGGTTTCCCAGGCCCTTTTGACCTTGCTCCGGGTGGGGTTTACCTAGCCGCCCGGGTCACCCCGGGCGCTGGTGAGCTCTTACCTCACCGTTTCACCCTTACCCGCCTGTCGGCGGGCGGTCTGTTCTCTGTGGCACTGTCCCGCGGGTCACCCCGGGTTGGTGTTGCCAACCACCCTGTCCTGTGGAGTCCGGACTTTCCTCGACAGCGGTCGCCCGCCGCCGCGATCGCCTCACCGACTCGCCGCGGGTCCAGTATACGGGGACGGGCGTCACGTACGGACGCGGGCGGGCATGCCGGCACGGACGCGAGCGGAGACACCGGACGCGGCCCGCCAGCGGCTCAATCGAGTTGCAGTGAGCCGCCGCCTGCCGCAAAAGTGGCGACCATGACTGTCATACGCCACATCACGCTCGACGCGAACAACCCCTACGAGCTCGGCAAGTTCTGGGAAGCCGTCCTCGACTGGCCGATGGACCCCGAATGCGCCCCCGGCGACGGCGAGGTCCTGCTGGTGGGGCCGGAAGGGCTGCCCGGCCTGCTGCTGATCGAGGTCCCGGAGCCGAAGACGGCCAAGAGCCGCATGCACTTCGACCTGATGCCGCAGATCACCCGCGACGAGGAGCTGGCGCGCGTCCTCGGCCTCGGCGCGAAGGTGGTCGAGGACCACCGGAAGGCGAACGGCCTGGGGTGGGTCTGGTGCGAGGACCCGGAGGGCTATGTCGGTGCAGACCGGAACTGGTCGCGGGAGATCGCTCGACCGTTGGCGCGGCGATGTGCGCCGAGGAGACCACAACCGCGGTACTGCTGCACCGGTCCGGGCGCCGGATACACTGCCGAGCAAGAAACGCATGTAGTACTTGCGTCCTGACCGAGAAGCTTGCCGAAGTTCTGAAAGTGGGTCAGGCCGGCTGGGCACTCGCGTCCTGATCCTGCTGTTCGCCGAATGGCTGCTAGTACTTTGAAATGTTGGGCCAGCACTTACGACCGCGTTCGTTTATCAGCGGCTCGTTCCCGAGGCAGATGTTGACGAGCCGAACAGTGACTGCGACGAGGAACAGGCCCGCGCCCGTGTAAAAGACCGCTGCGCTTGTTGCCGTCCCTATCGCTGCGCAGATGAAGCCGGTGGGTGCTCCCCACGTCTTGAGGAGCAACAGCCCGCGCGGGAGCTGTCTGCGTGAAAGGCCCTGGACCATCTCGACCCCCGCAATTACAATCCTGAGCGCACGTTACGCCCGGTCTGGGATGCCTGTACAGGGCGGAAGCCTCCGGTCGAGAGCGGCACTACATCGCGTCGCAGGCCTCCAGACTGGCCTGTCCGCCGTCCGGCTGTATCCATTCGAGCGCGAGCAGCCTGAGCTTATCGTCACCTGGTGACCTGAGCCGACGGCTTGGCGGAGTTCGCACTGGCGATCGTCGGCCGCGTATTGGACGGTCATGCCCGATCCATGATCGCGGTATCCGCTTCACCGAAGTGCACGCCGCTACATCTCGGGATACAACTCTCTGATCCCGTTCTCGAGGTTCGACAGAGACTTGGCGTCTGCCAGAGAGACAGTCTCGGTAGCTCCACCGCACGAGTCCCGCCATGACCAATAATCGGCGTCGCCAGCCAGAACTGCCGTCCAGCCTCGCCGACGCCACGAGATCTTGATCGACAGCTCCGCTTCCCGCGCCTCGTCGAACGTGTCGAACTCTGCGACGAGAGCGCGCCGCCAGCCGTGGACTTCGTGTTGCTCGATCCGCCGTGAACCAGAGTGGCATATGCCGATCTTGGCTATAGATGGCCACGCTCGGCCAGAACGGCGCCCTTCCCGCTGGCCTTGGCCTCAGCGCGCTGTCGTAGACATGGCCCACACCATCGCAGACCGGTTTGATGTCGTCGACCGCAGCTCGCGCCCTCCGTGGCTGGCTTCGCCGGATCAATCAAATCCTGCCGACGGCATGGACGACATAGGACGTTGTCGGCAGGAGCCATGAGGATCTTGTGCCACGAGCTTGACGCGGGACACTCGTGCTGGTCGTGGGCGGTTGTGTGCGATGCCCGGGACTGCGCCCTTGAAGGGGTGGTGGAGGGCAGGAGGTCACTCGACGCGGCGAGCGGTCGGTGGGGTGCTGTCGAGGCGGTGACCGGGCTGGGTGGTCATCGTGCGGTCGTCGGCTCCGGTGCGTTGTGGGCGCGGCGGTAGGCCAGTGGTGACAGGCCCAGGTAGGTGTAGAAGTGCTTGCGCAAGGCGACGGGGTCGCCGAAGCCGCAGGCGCTGGCGATCCGCGCGACGGTCAGGTCGGTGGACTCCAGCAGCAGGCGCGCGTGTTCCAGCCGCCGCTGCGCCAGCCACTTCAGCGGGCTGCTGCCCACCTCGCTGCGGAAGCGTCGAGTGAAGGTGCGCACGCTCATGTGCGCGTGCCGGGCCATGTCCTCCAGGGTGATCGGCTCGGCCAGCCGGTCCAGCGCCCACTGCCGGGTCGCCGACGTGGAACGGTCGGTGTCCTGCGGGACCGGGTGTTCGATGAACTGCGCCTGCCCGCCCTCGCGCCACGGCGCCACCACGCAGCGCCGCGCGGCGGCCGAGGCCACCGCCGCCCCGTGGTCCAGGCGGAGCAGGTGCAGGCACAGGTCGATGCCGGCCGCTCCGCCGGCGGAGGTCAGGATGCGTCCGTTGTCGACGAACAGCACGTCCGGGTCGACCTCGACGTCGGGGAACAGCCGCGCCATCGCGTCACACAGCGCCCAGTGCGTGGTGGCCCGCCGACCGTCCAGCAGACCGGCCGCCGCGAGCAGGAAGGCCGAGGTGCACAGGCTGACGATGCGGGTTCGTGGCCCTATCCGGTCCAGCGCCGCGGCGAGGTCCTCCGGGAGCGCGCCGGTGGCAAGCAGGTGCTCGCCGGGCTCCTGGGTGGCGAGCACGACGGTGTCCGCGGTCTCCAGCACCGACTCGTCGTGGTCGACGACGATCCGGTAGTCCTCGTGCGTGCGCACCGGCCGGCCGCCCAGGGAGCAGGTGCTGACGGAGTACAGAGGGGTCCCGTCCGGTTGCCGGGCCTCGTTGAACACCCGGGCCGGGATGCCCAGGTCCAACGGCAGGACTCCGTCGAGGGCGAGAACGGCAACACGATGCGGCATGGCTGAAATAGTACGACAGATGGCTCTCCGGCCACTCACCCACCCCCTGGAGCACCCGGCAATCTTTCTTTCAGCGGGACCACGTTCCCGAGAGAAGAGCGAGACGAACATGAGCGAGGACACCATGAGTGAGCACACGATGCGGGCTGTCACCATCAGCGAGTTCGGCGGGCCGGAGGTGCTGACCGTCGAGCAGGTCGCGCGCCCGGTGCCGCTGCCGACGGAGGTGTTGGTGCGGGTGCACGCCGCCGGCGTCAACCCGGTGGACTGGAAGACCCGCCAGGGTCAGGGCATGGCGGGGCTGCAGACGCTCCCGCTGATCCTGGGCTGGGACGTGTCCGGCGTGGTGGAGGAGGTCGGCTTCGGTGTGACCACCCTGAAGGTCGGCGATGAGGTGTACGGCATGCCGTGGTTCCCGCGCGCCGCCGGCGGCTACGCCGAGTTTGTGACCGCGCCGGCCCGCCAGTGGGCGCGGAAGCCGGCCGCCCTGGACCACGTGCACGCGGCCGCTGTGCCGCTGGCGGCGCTGACCGCCTGGCAGACCGTGGTCGACACCGCCCACGTGCAGGCCGGCCAGCGTGTCCTGATCACGGCCGCCGCCGGCGGAGTGGGCCACTTCGCGGTCCAGTTCGCCCGGCACCTGGGCGCCCACGTGATCGCCACCGCCAGCGCCGGCCGCCACCCCTGGCTCACCGAGCTCGGCGCCGAAGAGACCATCGACTACACCACCACCCGCTTCGAGGACGTCGTCAAGGACGTCGACGTCGTCATCGACCTGGTCGGCGACGCCCACGACCAGACCAGCACCCGCTCGCTGAAGGTCCTGCGCCCCGGCGGCCTGCTCGTCGCCATCCCGGCTGGTGTCTCCCCGGAACTGGCCGCGGCCGCCGAGGCCGCCGGCGTGCGCGTCACCGCGTACCTGGTCGAGCCGGACGGTCCCGCGCTGGCCACGATCGCGGACCTGATCGACGAGGGCGAGGTCGCCGTCGAGGTGGAGGAGGCCTTCCCGCTGGAGCAGGCCGGAGCGGCCCACGCCCGCCTCGAGGCCGGCCGCACCCGCGGCAAGGTCGTCCTCACCGTCGGTAAGTGAACCGCGCTGACAACGCCGATACCGTCCCGCCCCACGGCTTCCCCCTCGACGGCCATTCCTGGGGGAAGCAGAGCGCTGCCCTGCTCGACGTCGGCTACCGCGTGATCACCTACGACCGGCGCGGCTTCGGAATTACGACAAAAATCAATACCCTGGCACCAGGGTATCCGCAGACGTCTCGAATCACAGGTTAGGTGGCCAGACCGCGTTGCCTGGCACCGGCTACCGCCGTCCGGATGGGCCGTCATCCGTCGGCGCTCACGCACGAGAGCCAGGCATCAGCGAGCAGAGTGTGACCGGCCTGGGTCCGGTGGACTCCGTCGGCTGACAAGTACACCGAATCGCCGCCACTGACCAGGATCGTGACGACGTCGGGTTCGTGGTCCAGGCAGTCCTCAACCCATCCCGGACCAACGACTCACCAGTCCAAAGAAACGCTCTGGTTGTACAGCTAAGTCCTAGCTCTGCTCGCGCTCGGCGCGGCTTCGTTCCACGCAGAACTCGTTGCCTTCCGGATCGAGCAAGACGGCCCATCCCGTGCCATCGGGATTGCGGTGATCAGCAAACAAGGTGGCACCGAGGGTCAAGAGCCGCTCAACCTCCTCGTCTCGGGTACGGTCCTGAGGCTGAAGGTCCACATGGACGCGGTTCTTGACCGCCTTCGACTCGGGGACCTGGATGAACAGCAAATCGGACCCGACGAGCCCGACCTCGCCGTCTCCGGGCTGGTCCTCAGGGTGGAGCGTCGTCCCGAAGACCTCCGCCCAGAACGACGCCAGCTTGTACGGGTCAGCGCAGTCAAAGGTGACGTGACGCACGAGAGAAGTCATACCGGGATTCTCGCGGTCCACACGTCGGCGTGGCAACACGGATTCTGCAGCCCCAAAGCTCTGACCTGGGGAAGGGCGTTGTGTAAATTGCCACATACCCCGAGGGGAACGCTTTCTGCATCGAGCGGAGCGCGGCGGAGAAGGCGGCGCAGCCCGCCTAGGACGCGGGCAAGGCTGAGGGCGGCTGGCGGGTTGGGCGGTCGGGGCGAGCTGAGCCGTCAGGCGAGCCGGGCGGTCGGGGCGAGCTGAGCCCTCAGTCGAGCCGGGCGGTCGGGGCGAGCCGGGCGGTCAGTCGAGCTAGGCGATCGGGGCGAGCTGAGCCGTCAGGCGAGCCGGGCGGCTCGACGACGCCCGCCACGCCGCCTGTCGGCGCGACTACTCCGCCTCCCGCCCCTGCCACGTCGTGATGCACACCTCGTTGCCCTCCGGATCGGCCAGCACCCAGAACGCCGGCGCCTCGTCCTCGTACGTCAGCCGGCCGCCGGCGGTCAGGCCTGCGGCGATGCGGCGCTTGGCCTCGTCGTGCGGGACGCAGATGTCGAAGTGGATGCGGTTGCGCTGGGGCCTGGGCGCGTCCATCTGCTGGAACCAGATCGCCGGGCCCTGGCGTTGCGGGTCGAGCAGGGCGTCGGTGGGGCCGGCGTTCGGGCGCTCGTCTTCGTAGGCGAACACCGCCTTCCAGAACGGCCGGACCGCCGGGATGTCCATCGCGTCCACGGCGATCTCCACCAGCTGCACAGCTCGAGCGTCCTCGCTCGCCACGTCCGGTGACGTCGCCAGCCCCGCCTCCCGCACCGCCAGCGACACGCGGATCGCGAGCTTCGCGTCGACGTCCGTCACGGCGGCGGCGTCGAGGGACTGGAGGGCCAGCACCACCTTGTCCGCGCGCACGTCGCACGACAGATGGCGATCCGCGTCCACCCCGCACGCCTCGACCGCCTTCGCCACGACCGTGCTCGCCTGCGCCAGCGACGTCACAGCGACCGCAGTCCGCAGCGTCCCGAGCAGGTAGCGCCAGCCGATCGCCTCGACCGCGTCGGACGCTTCGCGCATCCGCAGGACTCGTTCCGGCTCGGCGGCCATTGCTCTCCTCGGATCTTCTCTCGGTACTAGCTCTTGTCGGTGCTGCCGGTGCTGTCGGCGCTGTCGTTACTGTCAGTGCTGTCGGTGGTCGCGCCGGTCTTGGCGTCGGTGCTCATCCCAGAGCCCTTAGCCGAAGGGGCAGCACCGCCGCCCCCATTACCCCCATTGGGAGCCTTCACCGGCCGATCCCGCACCGTGTACCGAGGATCCACAGCCTCGAAAAGTATCCGCCGCGTCACCACGTCCGCCTCGGCCAGCCGCACCCGCGTCTCCTGCCCCAGCGGCAGGTCGTGCCCGTCGCACCGGGCCCGCACCGCCGGCTGCGCCAGCTGCACGATCCCGACGTCCGGCTTCCCGTTGTGGTCCCAGTCGATCCGCTCGTTCAGGTCGATGACCACCGCGTCGAACTCCTCGCCGACCCGGTCGCGCAGCAGCATCGTCTCGACCAGGTCCACGCACTCCCGGTCCACCGAGTTGCCGCGCCGGTCCGCGCCCTCCATCACCGCCGGCAGCTTCGGCAGCTCCGAGCGGGCCCAGTCCGGGACCTCCGCCCCGGCACACAGCGCGACGCAGACCTCCCCCGCATACCGGTCGGCCAGCCGCCGCAGCGGTGCGGTGACATGCGCGTAGGTGCTGGCCAGCGCCGAGTGCCCGGCCTGCTCCGGCACGCCGCCGTCGAAAGCCGTGTACCCGGCCCCGCGCATCAGGGTCGTGGTCTCCTGCAGAAACGCCGCGTGCCGCGGGATCGCCGGATCCAGCTTGCGAATCAGGTCGCTGTAGCTGACGCCCTCGGGCCAGCGGATGCGCAGCGCCCGCGCGACCCGGTGCAGCCGGTGGTAGGCGAACTCCGGCGGGTCGGGCATGGTCCGCAGCAGCCCGATCTCGCCGTAGATCATCAGCTCGGCCGCGGCCATCCCGGTCAGCAGCGAGATCTGCGCGTTCCAGTTCTCCACCGGCAGCGGCGTGCGGTACTCCAGCGACCAACTGTCGTTGTCGGAGACCACGACCTGCGCCGGCACGCTCAGGCTTATCCCGCCCCGCTCGGACTCCCGGTCCTGGCGCAGCGTCCCGATCTCGCGCAGCAGCTCCAGGACCGGTTCGGCCTTGCCCGCGTCCAGGGCCGCCTGCGTGTCCTCATAGTTCAGCTTGGCGCGGCTGCGCACCCGGGCGCGCCGCACCTCGACGTTCGTCGTGTCCCCGGTGGAGTCCAGATCGATCTGCCACAGCAGCGCCGGGCACTCCTGGCCCGGAAGCAGCGACGCCGCGCCCTCGGACAGGACCTCCGGATGCAGCGGCAGGCGCATGTCCGGCATGTAGTACGTCTCGCCGCGCCGGTGCGTCTCCAGGTCCAGCGCGCCGCCGGGGGTGACGAACGCCGCGACGTCGGCGATCGCGTAGTGCACCCGGTAGCCGCCACCCTCGCGCTTCTCCAGGTGCATGGCCTGGTCCAGGTCCATCGACTCGGCCGGGTCCAGGGTGACCAGCGGCAGGTCCGTGGCGTCCGCGTCCGGCATGCGCGGCGCCTTCGCGGCGGCCTCGGCCTCGGCCAGGGCTTCGGCCGGGTAGGGTCCGGGCAGCTGGAGCTCGGCACGGATGGCGTCGAACCCCGCGCGCAGGTCGGCGGCCGGGACGGCGGCCTCGACGGTGAGGACTCTTTGCGGCATGCCAGCACCTTATGGGGTGCCGCCCCGCCGTTGCACGCGTCCTGCGATCATCGTCACGCCCGCGTCGGGGCGGCGGATCCGGGGCCTGGCGTGCCGCTTCTCTGGCCACCTATGACCCCGCCCCCGCCGCGCCCGGATCCGCCGTCTACAGGATTTCCCGGGTCATACGCCGCGCAACGACCGTGCGGCACGCCCGAAGGAGTCGCGGTCGGACATCAGCCCTCTGACGAATCCCCGGCCAGGATCCGGTACAGCGCCTGCCGGGCGCCGACCAGCACCCGCGAGGCCTCGGAGCGCTGGCTGTCGGTCCCGACCTGGATCACCTGCATGTAGGCCATCGCCAGCTGCGCGATGACGTCGCGGATCTTGACCGCCTCCTCGGAGGGGCCCTCGTCCTCCTCCATGCCCTCCCAGGGCGCGGTCCACTTGGCGCGGTTCTCCCGCACGTAGGTCTTGCCCTCGTCGGTCAGCGCGAACATCTTGCGGCCCTCCCCCTCGGCGGTCTGGACGATGCCCTCGTCCTCCAACTGCTGCAGCGCCGGGTAGATCGACCCGGAGCTGGGCTTCCACGCCCCGTTGGTGCGCTGCTCGATCTCCTGCATCAGCTGGTAGCCGTTGGCGGGCCCCTCGTCGAGCAGGATCAGGATCGTGATGCGCACGTCGCCCCGCCCCGCGCGGCTGCGTCCGCCGTGCCGGCGCCGCCCGCCCGGACCTCCCGGCGGCGGCCCGAACATCGCACCGAGCCCGCCGAGCACGTCGAACGGGGTGAACGTGCCTCCGGCACCCGGGATCGGCGGCAGCGGACCGCCCGGGGGCATCGGGGGCATCGGGGGCATGGGCGGCAGCGGCGGGCCGCCCGGCGAGGACCAGTAGCCGCCGCCCCGGCCGCCGCGGCGCGGGCCCCGGCGCTCGTCGCGCCGTTCGTCCCGGCGCTCGTCCCGGCGTTCGTGGCGCTCGTCGCGCTCGTCGTGGCGGCGTCCCCGGGCCTCGGCCTCGCGGTCGCGGGCCTCCTGGCGCAGGCGGTCCTTCAGATCCCGCTCGCGCTCGGCCGCCTCCCGGGCGCGCTCCTGCGCCTCGTCCCGGAGTCGGCGGCTCTGTTCCTTGAGCTCCGCGAGCTGCTCACGCAGCTCCTGTTCGGTGCTGTTCTCGTTCTGGTCCTGCTGGTCGTCCTGCTGGTCGTCCTGTTCGCCGGCCATCGCCGCCTCCAGTTTTCCACTCACCGGCGACTGTCGTCGCCATTCAACGATATGACGGATGAACCCGGTCGCGCGCTTCACGATCGGCGTACCGGCGGGTCCGTTGCCGCTCGCGCAGGCGGATCTCCATCTCGATCTCCTTGGCCGCGCGGGTCCGGCGCTCGGTACGGCGCCACCGGCAGAACCCGGCGGGCTGGTGCTCCTCGGCCATGACGATCTCCCCCTCGATGAAACGACTTCCGTTGTTGTTCTTCGATAGCTCAACGATATATCGCTAACTGTCACTGTGCAAGGCCGAGTCGCCCCGAATCCCGTCACAGCGCCGCCGATAGGCCAGAATGAGCGCCGTGCTGATCCTGCTCCCGCCCTCCGAAGGCAAGGCCCCGGCCGGCGACGGCCCCGCCGTCGACCTCGCCGCGCTCGCCTTCCCGCAGTTGGCCAAGACCCGCAAAGCCCTGATGGCGGAGCTGGCCCGGGTGGCCAAGGGCCGCGAGGCGACGGCGCTGGAGGTGCTGGGGCTCTCGCCGAACCAGGCCGCGGAGCTGGCGGCGGACCGGGAGCTGGCCACGGCGCCGACGCTGCCGGCCGCCGACCGCTACACCGGCGTGCTCTACGACGCCCTGGACCTGCCGGGCCTGCGCCGCGACGATCCCGAGGCGTTCGCGCGGGCCGAGGCGCGGGTGCTGACGTTCTCCGGGCTGTGGGGCGTGGTGCGGCCGACCGACGCGATCCCGGCGTACCGGTGCTCCGGCGGCGTGACGCTGCCGAAGGCCGGACCGGTGGCGAAGCTGTGGCGGACGGCGCTGACCCCCGCCCTGGCGCCGGCGGTCGCGTCCGGGCTGGTGGTGGACCTGCGCTCGTCGATGTACGCGGGGATGTGGAAGGTTCCCGCCGCGGCCGCCGAGCGCACCGCGACTGTGCGGGTGCTGCACGAGCGGATCGTCGACGGCGTGCCGAAGCGCAGCGTCGTGAGCCACTTCAACAAGGCGACCAAGGGGCGGCTGGCGCGGGCGCTGCTGGTCGGGGACGTCGTGGTCGACACGCCGAAGGAACTGGCCGAGGCGTTGCAGGACCTGGGGCTGCGGACCGAGACCGCGGCGCCGGCCAAGCCCGGGACGCCGTGGACGATCGACGTGGTGGTCGACTCAGTGGCCTGAGGGCGCCGGCGCCACAGCCGGTCCGCGACCGGTTGCCGCCGTGATCGCCGGTGCGCGATCAGTTGGTGGAGCTTGAGCTGGGACTCGTGCTGGAACCAGAGCTAGAACTGGAGCTAGAACTGGAACCAGAGCTAGAACTGGAACCGCCGCCACACAGCGTGCTCAGCGGCTTCGAAGCGTCGGCGACCTTGCCCAGATCAGAGTCCGCCGACTCGTGGTTGGCGATGTCGTGCCCGACGTTCTGATAGTCCGTGCCGACCGTCTTCAGCGTCGCCTTCAGGTCGGAGTTGTCGGTCTTGAGGTCCTGCGTACGCAAGGCGGTTCCGGCGGTGCGGTAGTCCTGGGACGTCTTCGACACGGACCCCTTGTCCGTCTCCAGCTTCGACTTCAACGTCGCCAGCGCTTCACGGACGTTGGTGCACACCGTGTGGTCGACGTCCGACGGCGTGACGGTCGGGCTCGGCGAGGTCGAGGAGGAAGCCGCGCTGGTGCTCGGGGCGCTGCTGGACACGGACGAGGGCGTCGGCGAGGAGGACAGCGGACGGGATGCGGCGGCGTTCTTCGGCTGCACCGTGACCGAGCAGCCGGCGAGCGCCGCGGCGGCGACGACGGCCGCGGTTGCCGCCGCGACCCGCACGGCACCGGTCCGCCCTGCGGAAGTCTGCCCTGCGATGGACTTCCCCGCGATGGACTTCCCTGCGATGGACTGTCCGGCGGTGCTCTGCCCTGCGATCGGCTGCCCGGCGACGTTCCCGTCCCCGTTCTGTTCTCCCGCGCGTCGCGAGCCCATCCGTTCCATGAGGCCGGAGTCTATCCACGATCACCGCCTCGTGAAGCAGGCCCGGGAACTTCGGTCCGGACTGGCCTCAACCGGTCAGATGCGCGGTGTCGTTGAACAGGCGCATCGAGCTGCGGCCATCGGTATAACAAGTCACGACCGACAGCGAGGCCGCTGAGAGTTCCATCGCGTACAGGGACTCCGGCGGAGCGCCGATGGCGTCGCGGATCAGGGTTTTGATAGGCGTCACGTGCGAGACGACCAACACCGTGCGCCGCGCATGCCGTTCCAGCAACGCCGCGCGCGCCGCCAGCACGCGGGCCGCGACCGCGTCGAAGGACTCGCCGCCGGGCGGCGCGACGGCGGTGGAGGCCAGCCACGCGCTGTGCTCGGCGGGCCAGCGCTCACGGACCTCGGCGAAGCTGTGGCCGTCCCAGAGCCCGAAGTCGGTCTCGCGAAAGCCCGGGTCGATCTCGACGGACAGGCCCAGGGCGTCAGCAGCCGCCCGCGCGGTCTGGACTGTGCGCTGCAACGGAGAGGAGACGATCGCGTCGATGCCGCCACGCTTGGCCAGGCGGCGGGCGACGGCGTCGACCTGCTGGAGGCCGACGGCGGAGAGCTCGGGATCGCCGGCACCGGAGAAGCGCTTCTCGGCGGTGAGCGGGGTGGCTCCGTGGCGCAGGAGCAGGAGCGTGGTCGGCGGGCCCATGTCCGGAGCGGGCGACCAGCTCGGTTGGTGGTGGGGCTGGTGCGTCGCAGCACCGATAACTCCAGCCGCCTGCCCTTGGTGAAGCGGCGTGTCGGTACCTGGCTCTGCCGCTGCCGAAGCACTCTGCTCACCGATACCCGGCAGCGCTTCCTGCGCGGCAGCCGCGCCGCCGGCATCCTCCCCGACCGCCCGAGCCTCCCGCGCCGCCCGGAAAGCCGCCGTCATCACCTCCGCCTCGGCCACCTTCGCCGCGGCCGCCGCCGGATCGTCCAGCGCCAGGTTCGCCAGCGCGTCAGCCCTCTTGTTCTCCGCGCGCGGCACCCACGTGTAGCGCACCGCCCCCGCACGCGGGAAAGCCGTGCGCGCCTCGATGGCCAGCAGCCGGATGTCGGGGTGCTTGACCTGCCAGATCCCGGACATCTGCTGGACCGCCAGCTTGGAGTCCATGCGGACCTCGACCTCGGCGTCCGGGTCCAGGGCGTAGGCGGCGCGCAGGCCGGCGATCAGGCCGCGGTACTCGGCGACGTTGTTGGTCACCACGCCGAGGCCCTCGGCGAGTTCGGCCAGGACCTCGCCGGTGGCGCCGTCGGCGACCAGCGCGCCGTAGGACGCCGGGCCGGGGTTGCCGCGGGAGGCCCCGTCGGCCTCGACGATGAGCGTGCGCGCCATGGGCTGTTCCGCGCTCCGTGTCTGTTCCGTGCTCGGTGTCTGTTCTTGCTCTGTGTCCCCGCCGAGCCCTACAGGCCCGAGTCGGCGACGCGCACCAGGATGCTGCCGCAGGAGTCGTGCCGCACGACCTGGTCCGGTGCCGCCGCCTTGATCGCGTTGACCTCGCTGATGTCCAGCTCCAGGCGGCAGCCGTCGCAGCGGCGCTGGTGGATGGCCGCGGCGCCCACGCCGTTGTCGGCGCGGATGCGCTCGTACAGCGCCAGCAGGTCCTCGGGGATGACGCCGGCGGTGGTGCCGCGCTCGGCGGTGACGGCCGCGACGTCGCGGTCGATCTCCTCGGCGGCCTTGGCCAGGCTCGCACTCACCTCGTCGCGGCGGGCCTGGGCCTCGTCGCGCTGCGCGGTCATCTCGGCGACCCGGGCCTGGGCCGCCTCGCGGCGCTCCATGACGTCCAGGACCACGTCCTCCAGGTCGGACTGGCGGCGGGCCAGGGTCTCCAGCTCGTGCTGGATGTTCTCCAGGTCCTTGGCCGAGCCGCGGCCGGACTCCAGCATCTGCCGGTCCCGGGTGGCGCGGTTCACCACCTGCTCGACGTCGGCCTCGGCCTTCTTCTGCTCGCGCGCGATGTCGCCCTCGGCGGTCTCGGCGGCGACCAGGACGTCGCGCAGGTCCGCCAGGCGCCGGTCCACCTTCTCGGCCTCGGCCAGCTCAGGCAGGGTGCGCCGCTTGTGCGCCAGCTGCGCCAGCCGCAGGTCCAGGCCATGCAGGTCCAGAAGGCGGAGCTGGTCGGCGGGGTTCGCGTTCAGGGCAGTGCCTCTCTCTTGACTTGTCTTCACGCTCCGGGTGGCAGCGGATTTCAGCCCACGGCCAGGTGCGCGGTCCACGGATCGGTGACCAGCGTGGAGACGTACGTGTCCACGTTAGTACCGGCAGGGCCGAGCTCGGAACGCAGCATCTCCGCGGCGTGGTTCAGCCACGGCCACTCGCTGGCCCAGTGCGCCACGTCCACCAGCGCCGGTCCCCCGGCCTCCAGCGCCTCCGAGGCCGGGTGGTGCCGCAGGTCGGCGGTGACGTAGACGTCGGCCCCGGAGCTGCGCACGGCGCCGAACAGCGTGTCGCCCGCTCCCCCGCACACCGCCACGCGCCGCACCGGACGGTCCGGGTCCCCGGCCACCCGCACGCCGCCGGACGTGGCGGGAAGCGCGGCGGCGACCCGCGCGGCGAAGGCGCTCAGCGCTTCGCTCTCGGCCAGCTCGCCGACGCGGCCGATACCGAGCTCGGGGGTGGCCGCGCGCGGCTCCAGGGGACGCAGGTCGTGCAGGCCGAGCGCCTGGGCCAGCGCGTCGGACACGCCGGGGTCGGCGGAGTCGGCGTTGGTGTGCGCGGTGAACAGCGCCGCGCCGCCGCGGATCAGCTTGTGGACCAGGCGGCCCTTGAACGTCGTCGCCGGGACGCCGTGGACGCCGCGCAGGAACAGCGGGTGGTGCGTGACCAGCAGGTCGGCGCCGCGCTCCAGGGCCTCGTCGATCACCGCGGCCACCGGGTCGACGGCGAAGGCGACGGTGCGCACCGGCTCGTCCGGGTCCCCGCACACCAGCCCGACGGCGTCCCAGGACTCGGCCCACGCCGGGTCGTACACCCGCTCCAGGATCGCGACGACGTCGCGGAGGGTGGGCACGGTGGTGGTCTCTGGCATGCGCAGTAGGTTACCGGGCCCGGCGGCGCGGTACTTGATCCGAACCCGCCCGTTTGACCGCTCCGACTCGCGGAAGCGCGCCTCAAGCCTCAGATTCATGTCGAGGACGCAACGCAGCCGGCGACGGAACAGGGAGGCACCAAGGTGCGCGCGGTCGGTGTGAAGGACTACGGGGCCACGCCCGAACTGCTCGACGTGCCCAAGCCCGCCGCCGGACCCGGACAGGTACTGGTGCGGGTCGAGGCCGCCGGAGTCAATCCGGTCGACGCGATCATCGCCTCCGGCGCCTACGGCCGGCCACCGCTTCCGCTGGTGATGGGCGTCGACTTCGCGGGGCGGGTCGAGGCCGTCGGCGAGGGCGTCACGCGCTACGCGGTCGGCGACCCGGTCTACGGCCGGGCCAACGGCACGTACGCCGAATACGTGGTCGTCGACGAAAACGGTCCGCTGAGTCCGGCCCCGGACGCCGTCGAGCTCAAGACCGCCGCCGCGCTGCCGACCGCGGGCCTGACCGCTCTCGGCATCCTGGACGCCGCCGAGGTCCGGGGCGGCGAGAGCCTGCTGCTGATCGGCGCGGCCGGCGGCGTCGGAACGTTCCTGACCCAGCTCGCCTCGGCGCGCGACGCGCGTGTCGTGGCGGTGACCCGCGGGGACGAGAGCGTGCGCCTGGGCCTGCTGGGCGCCGCGGTCACCATCGACGCCGCCGCCGAGAACGTCGCGGACCGTATCCGCGGCGAGGAGTATCCGCAGGGCGTCGACGTGCTGGTGGACCTGGTGTCGCAGGACCCGGAGTCCTTCGAGGCGTACAAGCAGCTGGTCCACGACGGCGGTGTCGCGGTCAGCACCCGGGGCGCGACGCGCGAGGGCGGGAAGGTGCAATCGGGCGTGGAGGAGGTGGCGTTCCTCGTCAAGCCCTCGGCCGAGCAGCTGGCCGCGCTGGCCGGGGAGGTGGACGGCGGGACACTGCGGGTGTGCGTGGAGGCGGAGGTGCCCCTGGAACAGGCGCCGCACGCCGTTGCCCGGATCCAGCACGGCGGGGCGCGCGGGAAGACGATCATCAAGCCCTGACGCCCCGCGCACGCTCGCCTTACGGCTGAAGGTAATCCGCGCTCGTGTGCACCTTCCCGAAGCGCGGGAAGGTCACCCGGACCGCGAACTCGTGCTCCTCGGCGGTCAGTGCCGCCATCGCGTCCTCGACGAACGCGAGCTCGTAGTCCAGGTCCGCGGCGACGCGCGCCGTGGACTCCACGCCCATGGTGGTCATCAGGCCGCCGAACACCAGCGTCTCGGCACCGGCCCCCTTCAGACGGGCGTCCAGGTCGCTGGTCGCGAAGGCGCCGACGCTGCGCTTGACCACGGTGATGTCGCCGGGCTGGACCAGCCCTTCGGCGAATCCGCTGCCGGGCGGCTGCTCGGCGACGTTCGGCCGGTCGACGCGGATCAGCACGACCGGCCGGCCGGCGGTGCGGAACGCCTCGGCCAGACGCCGGGACCGGTCGAGGACCTCGGCTCCGGAGTGCGGGGCCACGGGCAGGTCGAGCAGGCGCGGCATGAGGTCGACGAGGACGAGGGCTGTGGTCATGGCCAGAACCTAGACGACTGTGCCCGACTGTGCGCTGACGACCGGGTTCGACTGTGCGCTGACGACCGTGCCCGACTGTGCGCTCTCGTGCTGGGGCCGGCTGCCGGACCGCGGGCTTCCCCGGTCCGGCGGCCGCCCATCCCTGGTCGTCCTACTGCGGCCGGCCGCACTCCGGGCAGAACTTCACGTTCATCCCCACTTCCGACCCGCACCCGCCGCACGTGCCCGGCGACGACTGCTTCACGCCGCACTCGGGGCAGAACTTCGCGCCGTGGGTCTCGTGGCCGCAGGAGTGGCACACCAGCTGCTTCTGCGTCGCGACGTCCACCTCGGCGGCCATGCCGGCGCCGACTTCGCGGGCGCGCGTCGTCGCGGCGTCGATCAGGCCGTGGGTGCGCGCCGACTCGACCTCGGCGGCCAGGTCCGGGGCGCAGTTCGTGCACAGGCCCCGGTCCGGGCTGTAGCAGCGTGCGCAGACGTACGACGCGCAGCGGCCGCAGCGGTTGAAGTGCTGCTCGGCGGCGACGATCGCCTCCTTGAACGAGGCGTCGCGCGCCTTGTGCCAGCCGCTCTCCACCAGGCCGTCGACGCCGTTGGCGACGTCCCAGCCGATGGAGGACGTGGCGCCGTGCGCCATGTTCGCGGCGCGGCGGATCCAGCCGGCGGCGCGGGCCGCCTTGTACGGCTCGAACCCGCTGCGCCAGGTGTCGCTGCAGCGCTGGCAGTAGAACTCGAACTCGAAGCCGGCGTCGTTGCCGTACTGGTTGGAATAGTCGCGGTGGTTGTTGCTGAACCACAGCGTGTTGTCTGTCTCGGCCATTGCCCGAACCCCCAAGTGATAAGGCCTAGGGGCACAGAATAGAACTCATTGCCGACGCATCGACAACACGTCTGTCGCACTGAAGTTCTCCCCGGGCTTCTTGGCCGCGAAGAAGGGTCCGAGGGCGGTGTCGAGCTCGCCGACGGTGAAGGTCTCCTGCGTGGAGTCCCAGCGTTCTTCGACCACCGGACGCTGCATCAGCAGCACCATGCCGCCGTGCACGACGAACACCTGGCCGTTGACTTTGTCGGCGGCTGGGGAGGCGAGGTAGGCGACCAGCGGCGCGACGTGCTCGACGGCCAGCGGGTCCATGCCCTCGGCCGGGGGTTCGAAGCCTGCGAAGACGTCTTCGGTCATCTTGGTGCGCGCCCGCGGGCAGATCGCGTTGGCGCGCACGCCGTAGCGCGCGCAGCCGTTGGCCGTGGCGGTGGTCAGGCCGACGATCGCGGCCTTGGCGGCGGCGTAGTTCGCCTGACCTGCGGCGCCGGCGAGGAAGGCCTCGGAGGAGGTGTTGACGATGCGGCCGTAGACCGGGCCGCCTTCGGCCTTGGACTTCTCGCGCCAGTGCGCGGTGGCGTGCCGGGTCAGCGCGAAGTGGCCTTTGGCATGCACACGCAGGACGTCGTCCCATTCCTGTTCCGACATGGAGAACACCATGCGGTCGCGCAGGATCCCGGCATTGTTGACCAGGATGTCCAGCGTGCCGAAGGTGTCGAGGGCCAGCCGGGTCAGGGATTCGGCGTAGGCGAAGTCGGAGACGTCGCCGGCGGAGGCGACGGCCTGGCCGCCGGCCTTCACGATGTCCGCGGCCGTCTGCTCGGCGATGGCCGGGTCGTGGTCGTTCACCACGACCGAGGCGCCCTGACGGGCCAGTTCGAGTGCTTCGGCGCGGCCGAGTCCGCGGCCCGCGCCGGTGACGATCGCGGCGCGGCCCGTCAGGGATGTCGGGGATGTCGGGGATGTCGGGGGTGTCGGGGGTGTCGGGGATTCGGTCATGGCGGATCTCCCTCTCGGATGCTGATCAGACCTCGATGATCGTCCGGATCGCCGCGCCGGTGCGCAGCAGCTCCAGGGCCTGGTTGATGTCGTCGAGCTTGAGCCGGGCGGAGATCATGCCCTCCAGGTCCAGGCGGCCGGCGCGCCACAGCGCGATCAGCCGGCCGTACTCCTGGCGCGGATCGGCGCCGCCGTAGTAGGAGCCGAGGATCTTCTTGTTGTCGAAGAAGAGCTGGAACATGTTGAAGTCGACGTTGTCGTCGTTCTTGCCGGCGCCGACGACCGTGACGGTGCCGCCGCGGCGGGTCAGGGCGTAGGCCTGCTTCACCAGCGCCGAGCGGCCGACCACTTCGAAGACGTAGTCGAAGCCGGCCCGGCCGGTCACCTCGGCCTTGGCGGCGTCGGCGTCCTCGGGCTTGACCGCCTTGGTGGCGCCGAAGCGCAGCGCCGCCTCGTGCTTGCCCTCCACCGGGTCGATGGCCACGATCTCGGCCGCCCCGGCGATCCGGGCGCCCTGGATCACGCTGATCCCGACGCCCCCGGCGCCGATCACCGCGACCGAGGAGCCGGGCTTGACCTCGGCGGTGTTGATCACGGCGCCGACGCCGGTGGTGACGCCGCAGCCGATCAGGGCGCCGATCTCGTACGGGACGTCGTCCGGGATCTTCACCGCGCACTGCCACGGCACGACCATCTCCTCGGCGAAGGTGCCGTTGCCGGCGAAGCCGTAGACGTCGGCGCCGTCGACCCTGAAGTGCGGGTTCATGGTCATGCCGAAGAAGATGTTCACGCACAGGTTGCCCTGGCCCCCGCGGCAGAAGGAGCACTCGCCGCACGGCGGGTTCCAGCACACGATGACGTGGTCGCCGACCGCCACCTTGTCCACGCCCTCGCCGACCGCGACGACCTCCCCGGCCCCCTCGTGGCCGGGCACGAACGGGGCGGGCTGCGGCAGCACTCCGGTCATCGCCGACAGGTCGGAGTGGCACACCCCGGTGGCGTGGATGCGGATGCGGACCTCGCCGGCTCCGGGCTCGGCGAGGGTGACGTCGTCGCGGACCTGAAGGGTCTCGGAGCCGATCTCGAACAGGACTGCTGCGCGCATGAGGGGTTCCTTCGCCTGGCTCTGGTCTAGATCTGGTGCTCGCCCCAGTTCTAGCTCTGGCGCTAGCTCTCAGTTCTAGCTCTGGGACTAGCTCTTGTAGGTCAGCACGGTGTTGGCCAGCACGACCGCGTCGTCGCGCTCGGCCGAGGTGGACACCACGTCCACGCGCCCCGCGCCGTCGTCCCACATCTTCACGCGCATGGTCTCGCCCGGGAAGAAGACCCCGGCGAAGCGCGTGGAGTACTCGCCCACCCGGGTCACGTCGCCGCCCAGGACCGTGTCGACCACGGCCTTGCAGGTGATCCCGTAGGAGCACAGGCCGTGCAGGATCGGGCGGTCGAAGCCGGCCATCGCGGCGAACTCGGGGTCGGCGTGCAACGGGTTCCAGTCGCCGGACAGGCGGTAGATGAGCGCCAGCTGCTCGAGCGTCTTGACCTCGACGACGTGGTCGGGCTCGCGCTCGGGCGTGCTGTCCACGGCCGAGGGGCCGCGCTCGCCGCCGAAGCCGCCCTCGCCGCGGACGAAGATCTGCGAGTGGTTGGTCCAGATGGGGCCGTCGGCGTCGGCGATCACGCTCTCGGTGCGGATCACCGCGGCCTTGCCCTTGTCCCAGATGTCGGTGACCCGGGCGGTCGCGGTGGCCTCGCCGGTGGCCGGGATGGCGCGGTGCACGGTGATGGACTGGCCGCCGTGCAGGACGTTGACCAGCTGGATGTCGATGCCCGGGTTGGCGAACAGCGAGAAGCCGAGCGCGCCGCCGGCCACGACCGCGAAGGAGGGCAGGACCTTGAGATCCTTCTCGTACACGTAGGCGAGCTCCGAGGGATCGGTCGCCGGAACGCCCGCGCCCAGGCCCAGGTGGTAGAGCTGGACGTCCTTCGGGGTCCAGGCCAGCTCGATGCCGGTGGCCGGAGCGGCCAGGGCCTTGTCGGGGTCGATGGGCATGCGCCGGTCCCTTCGCACTGATCGAGTACTGTCCCGGGCAAACTAGAACACGTTACTGTCGGATGCAATGGCCGGGTCCACCTACCGATGGGGAGACACTCCGCATGACCGAAGCGGCAGCTAGAGGCGACATCAGGCGCGCCTGGCTCGACGAGGACGAGGCGAACCTGTCGGCGGCGCGGGTGGCGAAGCACCGACTGGTGGAGCAGGTGCGGCGGCTGGTGGACGCGGCGTTCCAGCTGGACAGCGGGGACGTGGGATACGGCTCGGAAGACGCGAGCGACGCCGATGCCGACACCGCTCGCGCCGCCCAGTTCATGGCCCTGGCCGCCGACGCCGAAGCTCTGGCCGACCGGATCAGCACACTGCCCCGCATCCCCCGCGCCGAGATCGAGGGCGTGAACGCCAGCCAGGCCCGCCGCCACGACACGCTCCTGGTGGAACGCTCGACCATCAACGGCCGCGGCAACCCCCTCGCCCCGCCGATGCGCATGTGGGCCGACGGCGACGTGATCCGCGGCGAGGCGTACTTCACGGCGCCGTACGAGGGCCCGGCGGGCCGCGTGCACGGGGCGTGGGTCGCGGCGTGCTTCGACGAGATCCTGGGCTGCGCGCAGGGGGCGTCGGGGGCGTTCGGATACACCGGGACCCTGTCGATCACCCTGCGCCGCGCGACGCCGCTGTACACGACGATCACGTACGAGGCCGGGTTCTCACACCGCGAGGGACGCAAGATCCACGGCTGGGGCAGGTGCTACGCCGACGGCCGGCTGACCGCCGAGGCCACAGGCCTGTTCGTGATCCCGGCGAATGGCCGGATGGGGCACGGGGCGGCGGAATAAGGGGCCGCTGAAGGGCCGGCGGAGGATCGGGAGAGCGTCAGCCGAGGGTCGGCGGGACTCCGGCCTGCGTAAAAGTACGTAATTTGATACTTCTGTTTGAGTAAAGTCACGCGTGGGAATGGCCCGGCCCCGGTAGCGTGCGCTCATGCTTCACGATCTCCTGGATGCGCCGACCCGGTGGCGGACGGACTGGTCCACCGACGGCGAGTCGCCCACCGGGCACTGGGACTGGGTCGTGGCCATGGCGACGGCGGAGGTGGACGGCCGCCTCGTCGCGCTCAGCGGGGGTTCGGATCAAGCGGTGCGGGCGTGGGACGCCCGTACCGGCGAGTCCCTCGGCGAGGCGGTCACCGGCCACTGGGGCACGGCCCTGACGACCACGACGCTCGACGGCCGCCCCCTCGCCCTGACCAGCGGCACCGACATGACGGTGCGCGTGTGGGACTTATCGGCGGGCAAGCCCTCCGGCGAGCCGCTGAGCGGCTTCGAGGACAAGGTCGAAGCGATCGCCACCACCATCGTGGACGGCCGGCCGGTCGCGATCACCTGCACCGGCAGCGCCCTGGGCCTGGCCGAGCCGTCGGTTCAGGTCTGGGACCTGATATCGCGCCGCCCGATCGGGCCGCCGCTGGCCGGCCACAGCGATGCGGTGTGCGCGGTGACCACGACGGCCCTCGACGGCCGCCCGGTCGCGGTGACGGCCGGCAACGACGCGACGGTCCGCATCTGGGACCTGACGACGCACCGCCAGATCGGCGCCCCGCTGACCGGCCACACGGACGCGATCTGGGCCGTGGCGGCGGCGGTGCTGGACGGCCGCACGGTCGCGGTGACCAGCAGCGACGACTCGACGCTGCGAGTGTGGGACCTGACGGCCGGCGAGGCCCTGGGCGCGCCACTGACCGGCCACACCGCCGGAGTGGAGACGGTGACCACGACGCTGCTGGACGGCCGGCCGGTGGCCGTCTCCGGGAGCTGGGACCAGACCGTCCGCATCTGGGACCTGGCCGACGGACGCCAGGTGGGCCCGGAACTCGCGTTCCCGGCCCAGGTGCAGGCACTGACGGCGACGCCGGACGGGCGGCTGTTGGTGGGGTACGACCGGGGTGTGGCGGCGCTGTCGGTCGTGTGAGGCGCTGTCGGGGGCGTGAGGCGCTGACACCCCTCATTCGGCCCCTAGCCAGGCTGCTGCGTTAACCTCAAGGAGTGAACACAGCAGCCACTTCCCCGGTCACCCCCAGCGATGTCAGCCGGGCCGTGGCCCTCGCCGCCGACACCCTGCTGACCGCCGTCGACCAGGACTGGCACGTCCCCGCCGGCACCCTTGGCTGGGACTGCTGGGAGACCGTCGAGCACATGGCCGACGACCTGTTCGCCTACGCCGCGCAGCTCGGCCCGCGCAAACCGCCGCAGGACACGCACGTGCCGTTCGCCTGGCAGCGGAAGCACGAAGGCGCGCCGGCCATCACCACGTTCGCCGACCCCGAGGCGGGGAACGCCGGGCTCATCCAGATGTTCGAGGCGTGCGGCGCGTTCCTGACCGCGATGGTCGCGACCGCGCCGCCCGAGACCCGCGCCCACCACGTGATGGGGCTGGCCGATCCCGAGGGCTTCGCCGCGATGGGCGTGGTCGAGGTCGTGGTCCACATGCACGACGTCGCCGCGGGGCTGCACGTCGCCTGGACCCCGCCGGAGGACCTGTGCGACAGGGCCCTGTATCGCTTGTTCCCCGACGCGCCCACCGACACCGCGCGGTGGCCCACCCTGCTGTGGGCCACCGGCCGCGGCGACATCCCCGGCCGCGAACGCGTTACCGGACGCTGGCGCTGGTACGCCGCCCCGCGCGCGTAATCGCCGCCTAGATCGCCGATCTCACTTATCTCGCCTATCTCGCCAAGTTCGCCGATCCCGCGAACAACGCGGACAGCCTCAGCGGAGATACCACCGGCGGGCTCTCACCCGGTCGTCGGGGCCGGCAGAGGCCCCGGCCGCCGCACGTCGGGCTCCAGGTAGATCAGCCGCGCCTCCGGCACCGCGCTGCGGATCCGGGCCTCCGCCGCGTCGATGGCCTTGGCCACCTCCTCCGCGGTGTCGTCGTGCTGCACCGCGATCTTCATCGCGACCAGCAGCTCCTCCGGCCCGAGGTACATCGTGCGCAGGTGGATGACGTCGGTGACGGTGTGGCCGTCCACGGCCGCCTTGCGGATCGCGCTCACGTCGTGCCGCCCCGCGCCCTCGCCGACCAGCAGGCTCTTCATCTCGACCGCGAGAAGTATCGCGATGCACACCAGCAGCACGCCGATCGCCAGCGTGCCGACGCCGTCCCAGCGTCCGTTGTCGGTGATCACGGCCATGCCGACGCCGAACAGCGCGAAGCACAGACCGAGCAGCGCGCCGGAGTCCTCCAGGAGCACCACCGGCAGCTCCGGGTTGGTGGCGCGGCGGATGAAGCCGAGCCAGCTGCTGCCCTCGCGCAGGTGGTTGGACTCGCGCACGGCCGTGCGGAAGGACAAGCCCTCCATGGCCATCGCGAACACCAACACCCCGACGGCCCAGTACCAGCTCTCGACCTTCTCCGGGTGCGTGACCTTGTGCCAGCCCTCGTACAGGGCGAACAGTCCGCCGAGGCTGAACAGCACCACCGAGACGATGAACGCGTACACGAACCGCTCGCGGCCGTAGCCGAACGGATGCTCGGCGTCGGCCTTCTTGCGCGCCTGCTTGCCGCCGATCAGCAGCAGCACCTGGTTGCCGGAGTCGGCGACCGAGTGCACGCCCTCGGCCAGCATCGAGGCCGAACCGGTGAAGGCGAAGGCCACGAACTTGGAGACGGCGATCCCCATGTTGGCGCTCAGCGCCGCGATGACCGCCTTGGTACTGCCTTCAGCGCTCATGAGCGCACATCACCTGTTCCTTCGCGAACCCCGGCCCGAAAGGAAGCAGAGTAACAATGATCTACCGCCCGCGGGGCGCCGCTCGACCGTGCCGGACGAACTCCCGGACCAGGTCGGCGCGGTCGATTTCGGTCATCGGACGGTACCCCGAGGCGTCGCGGAGGTAGACCGAATCAGGGGTACACCAGGCCTCTTCCGCCAGAGCGCGGACGACGACCTTGTTCGTGGCCGTCCGCGGCATCGCCCCGACGAGGCGCACATATCGGGGCCACCACAATTTCGCCAACTCCGACCGGGACCCCAAATAGGCCTCGAACGCGATCGGATCGAATCCCGCTATTCCGTCTTTGAGCTCCACGGCGACCATCACCTGATCCCCCGACGCGGCATCCGGCACCCCGTACGCCGCCGCCGCGACCGCCGGCTCCCACTCCTCGACGGCCCGCGAGATCGGCCCGGAGGCGAAGTTCTCCCCGCCGACCCGGATCCAGTCCCCGGACCGGCCGGCGAAGAAGAAGTTGCCGTCCGCGTCCCGGTACGCCAGATCGCCGGACCAGAACCGGCCGTCCCGAAGCTTGGCCTCGTCCGCCTCCCGGTGCTTGTAGTAGCCCTCGAACGCCCCCGCGCCGGCGAAGTTCACCATCTCCCCGACCTCACCGACCCCGCGCTCCTCGCCGGTGTCCGGATCGACGATCCGCACATCCCCGACCGGCACCCCGAGCGCACCCGGCGGCGTGGACGGCAGGCGGTAGAACGAGATCCCGCCCTCGGTGGAGCCGAAGCCGTCGGTGACCAGGCAGCCGAAGCGCTTGCCGAACCGCTCGACGTCGGCCGGCGCGGCCTCGTTCCCGAAGACCTGACGCAGGGTGCTGTCAGCGTCATCGGGCTTCTCGGGCGTCGCGAGGATGTAGGCCAGCGGCTTGCCGACGTAGTTCGCGTAGGTCGCACCGAAGCGGCGAACATCCGGCAGGAAGCCTGACGCGGAGAACCGCCGCCGCAGCGCCAGCGTCGCGCCGACGGCCACCGCCGGGACCCAGCAAGCGATCACGGCGTTGCTGTGGAACAACGGCATCGCGCAGTACAGGACGTCGTCCTTGGTGAGGCCGCGCTGCTCGGCCAGGCCGGCGCCCTGGGACGCGATCTTGCCTTGGGAGCAGATGACGGCCTTCGGGGCGGAGGTCGTGCCGGAGGTGAGGATGAGCATGAAGGGGAGGTCGGAGGTCATCTCCAGTTCTTGCTCCAGTTCTAGCTCCGGTCCCTGTTCCGGTTCTGGCTCTGGTTCTTGGTCCAGTTCGAGCTCTGGTCCTAGCTCCAGTTCGAGCTCTGGTCCAGGCTCGCGTTTCTCGCCCCGTTCATGGTCCCTGCGCAGCAAACCGGCCCACTGTTCCAGCGAATCGATGTTCACCACCGGAACACCGCAGCCGCGCACCATGTCCACGAACGGGGACTCGGTCAGGACCAGCGCGCAGTCCGTGTGCCGCACATCGCGCACCACCTCCGCGGCGCCCCGCGTCGGATTCAGCCCGACCAGCGTGAACCCGCCGAGCGCCGCCGCTCCGAGCAGGAACGAGAACTCCGGCACGTTCTCCATCAGCACCCCGACGTGCCGCGGACCCTCCCCCGCCGCCGGCAGCCGCTCAGCCAGCCACGCGGCGCGCGCCGCGCTGCGTCGCACGTGGTCGTCCCAGGACACGCGCCGCACGACGCCGTCGCCCCCGGTCCAGGTCAACGCCGTGGCATGGTCACCAGCGCGGGCGGTGAAGAGCTCGGCCACGGAGGTGTTCCAGCGTCCGGTCATGCCGCGCAGAGTAAGGACTGGCGGGTAAGACTGCCAGCGTCATCCGAGACGGAACCTGCGGGCATCTGAGCCAGGTCACCGACGCCCGAAGCCCGGAGCCCGGAGCCCGGAGCCTGAAGCCGCCGGTCGTCAAAGCCGAGTCGCGACCCGCACCAGATCGGCGACCGCACGCTGCCGGCTCTGCGCGGGCCAGGCAATCACCGTGGTCACCAGCGGAGCGTCCAGGACAGGCACGGTGACCAGATCCCGCCGCAGATCAACAGCCGCCGACTCCGGTACTACCACCGAAGCGCGGCCGAGGGCGATCAGCTGGTAGATCTGCGTCAGGTTGCGCACCTCGGGGCCGGGCCCGTCGGGATAGCTGCCGTCCGGCTTGCACCAGCGGGCCATCGGCAGGTCCGACAGCGCGGCGAGCTCGGCGGTCCGGATCTGGGCACGCTCGGCCAGCGGATGGGCAGAAGGCAGCACCGCCACCTGCTTCTCACTGAACAAGCTCTCGGTGTCGAGTCCTTCAGCCGGGTCGAAGGGCAGGTGCAGCAAAGCGACGTCGGCTTGGCCGCTCAGCAGCAGCCGCTGGTGTTGGTGAGCTTCGCAGAGCAGCAGTTCGACGTCGGCCGCGCCCGGCTCCGCGCGATACGCGTCGAGCAATTTCGCCAGCAGTTCTCCGGCAGTCCCGGTCTTGACCGCGAGGATGACCTTCGGCCGGCTCTGCGCCGCTTCCTGCGTACGACGCTCGGCCGTGGCCACCGCGCTGAGAATCGAGCGTGCCTCACCGAGCAGCACGGCCCCGGCCTCGGTAAGCGTCACCTTGCGGCTGGTCCGCTCCAGCAGCGTGACGCCAAGACGCCGCTCCAGCTGCGCAATGGTGCGGGACAACGCCGGCTGCGCGATGTCCAGACGCTCCGCGGCCTTCCCGAAGTGCAGTTCTTCGGCGACGGCGACGAAGTACTGCAGCTCGCGGATCTCCATGCGTCCACGGTAACCCGGTGGCCGACGCGTCGATGCTGTCCCGGTACGGAGCTCGTCGCAGTGCGAGGACGGGGATCGATGCCGCGCGGACATGGCTGCGGTGCCCAGATGGTGTTGGTCCGGCAGCCCCGCGCGAGAAGACTCGTTCGCATGAGCGAGAACACGATCGCGCTGGTCACCGGCGCGAACAAGGGCATCGGATACGAGATCGCCGCCGGGCTCGGCGCATTGGGATGGAGCGTCGGCGTCGGCGCCAGGGACGAACAGCGTCGCGACGAGGCCGTGGCCAAGCTCCGTGCGTCAGGGATCGACGCGTTCGGCGTGCCGCTGGATGTGACAGACGACGCGAGCGTGGCCGCCGCCGCGCAGCTGATCGACGAGCGTGCGGGACGTCTGGACGTGCTCGTCAACAACGCGGGGATCGCGGAGGGCTGGCCGGACAACCCCACGGCGCTCGACCCGGAGGTGGTACTGCGGCTGGTCGACACCAACGTCATCGGCGTCATCCGGGTCACCAACGCGATGCTGCCGCTGCTGCGCCGCTCCGCGCACCCGCGCATCGTCAACCAGTCCAGCCACGTCGCTTCGCTGGCGTTCCAGACCACGCCGGGCATGGACCGCGGCGGCATCAGCGGCGGCTACACCCCGACGAAGACGTATCTGAACGCTGTCACGATCCAGTACGCCAAGGAGCTGGAGGGCAGCGGCATCCTCATCAACCTCGCCTGCCCCGGCTACGTGGCCACGGACCTGAACGGCTTCCGGGGCATGCTCACCCCGGCGCAGGGCGCTGCGGCCTCGATCCGTTTGGCGACGCTCCCCGACGACGGACCGAGCGGAGGTCTGTTCGACGCCGACGGCGTGGTGCCCTGGTAACGGATCTGTCGGACTGGGCTCGTACTGTCCTCGTCCACGGACCAGGATCTGCAAGCGCTGCTGGACTCGGCGACAGTCAAGGCCGGCGACGTCGATGGGAACGACGTGCTGTTGCTGAACGTGGACAAGGGCACCGCGCCGGAGGTGTGGCAACGTCTCCGCGATGCTTACTCCGAGACCGGGCTCTGGCCGTTCCTCGCCGACGCCGACCAGGACAAGGACTACCACCAGCCGACGGTCTGGGATCACCTCGAAGAGGGCAGCCGCCAGGACCAGACCCGCAGCGCCGAGGAGATCCTCGGCACTCTTCGACGGGCTGGAGCTGTTCGTGGCGAACCCTCCGACCGAGCGCGCGGAGGTCGAAGCGGTGGCACGCGCGCAGTACAACTACTGCGTCGACATCGTCGACCAAGGCGTCGAGACGCTGGCCGCGCTGGCCGAGGAGCAGGTTCACAGCCACCGCTGGTACTTCTGGTGGGACTGAAGTGCCGCGGAGATCTTCCACACCAGCACGAGGCGAAGGGCCGAGCCCGGAAGAATCCGGACTCGGCCCTTCAGCGCTCAGACCTGGCTCTGCCTCAGCTCAGACCTAGCTCTGCCGTAGCTCAGACATAGCTCTGAAGCATCTACCGCAGCTCAGACGTTCACGCCTGCCATAGCCTTCGCCTCAGCGCCGTCCAAGCCCCTGGCGCCCACGCCACCCTTCGCGTCCGCCTCGGCGTCGATCGTGTCCGGCGTCGTCATCGCGGCCATCCGCGGTGCCTTCACCAGGAACGGCACCACCGCGGCGACCAGTGCCAACGCGGAGGCGATCAGGAAGGCGTGGGTGTAGGCGTCGATCGTCGGCAGCTTCACGCCCGGCGCGACCTGCTTCATGTTGCCGGTCAGCACCGCGCCGATGACGGCCGTGCCGACGGCGCCGCCGACCGTGCGCAGCACCGCGTTCATCCCGTTGGCGATGCCCGACTGCTGCACCGGGACCGAGGCGTTGATGTACGCCGGCATCGCCGCGTACGCCATGCCCACGCCGACGCCCATGACTCCGGCGGCGACCACGACGTGCCAGCTGGAGCTGTGCGCGAAGACCAGCAGGCCCAGGCCCGCGGCCGCGAACGCGCCGCCGAGCACCAGCGGCAGGCGGGGGCCGCCGCGCTTGATCAGGGCCGCGCCGACCGGGGCGGCGGCGAAGGAGCCGACCGCCGAGGGGAACAGCATCCAGCCCGAAGCCAGGACTGAGGCGCCGAAGCCGTAGCCGACCGCCTTCGGGGTCTGCGTGAAGTCGCTCATGAGCAGGAACGAGCCGTACATCGCGAAGCCGACCAGGACTCCGGCGGTGTTGGTGACCGCGACGGCGGGCTTGGCCAGCATCGAGATGTCCACCAGCGGGGAGGCGACCCGGCGCTCGACGACGACCCACAGGACCAGGGCGACCGCGGCGGTGACGAACAGTCCGAGCGTGCGGGTGGAGCCCCAGCCCCAGTCGTTGCCCTGGCTGACCGCGATCAGCAGCGCCGACAGCCAGCCGGCCAGCAGCAGCGCGCCGATCGGGTCGGCCTTGCCCTCGGCCTTGATCGGGTCGTGCGGGACCACGGCCAGCACCAGGGCGAAGGCGACGGCGGCCAGGACGGCGCCCATCCAGAACACCGACTCGTAGCTGAAGTGCTCCATCACCACGCCGGTGGCGACCAGGCCCAGGCCCGAGCCGACGCCGAGCGCGGCGGAGACCATCGCCACGCCGCCGGTGACCTTCTCCCGGGGCAGTTCGTCCCGCACGATGGCCACCGCCAGCGGCAGGATCGCGCCGCCGGTGCCGGCCACGACGCGGGCTATCAGCAGCAGCCCGAACGAGCCGCCGATCCCGCCGAGCACGCCGCCGGCGAGCACGCCGGCGATCGCCACCACCAGCACGGGCTTGCGGCCGCGCAGGTCGCCGATGCGCGCCAGCAGCGGAGTGAGCACCGCGGCGGAGAGCAGGTTGGCCGTCATCAGCCAGGTGATGCCGCTGCCGGCGACGTTCAGGTCCTTCTGGAGCGTCGGCAGGATCGGGACCACGGAGGTCTGGACGAGGGAGAAAGCCAGAACGGACAGCACGAGCGCGGGCAGGACTCCCCGCGATCGCCGCGCCTGGTCGGACATGGTGCGCTCCATTGTGTGTGCCCTCCGGTCGCCCGCCGCCGCCCGTCAGGGAGACGCTTCGCGACGCAGGTTCATTGGGTTTACAGTTAACGTCATGAAGTATTTAACCACAGCCGGCCCGGATGTTGAGCGCGGGACGGCGCCCGCATACCGTGGCTCCGTGAGCCGCGCCGACCTTCCCGCCGCCCTGGACAACCGCCGCGACCCCGTGACCGCGGAGGTTTTGGAGCTGTTCTGGGCGGCGTCGCAGAGCTTCTACGACAACTACGACGAAGCGGCGGCGCGCCACGATCTGACGCGGATGCAGGCATTCGTGCTGGCCAACCTCATGGCGGGCCCGAAGCCGATGCGCTTTCTGGCCGAGCACCTGAAGTGCGAGCCGTCGAACATCACCGGTCTGGTGGACCGGATGGAGGCGCGCGGGCTCGTGACGCGCGAGCCGGATCCGGAGGACCGGCGCGTGAAGAGAATCACAGCCACCGACCTCGGCCGGGCGTCGTTCGACGCGGTGTGGGGCGGTCTGACGTTCGCCGCGGAACCACTGGCCGGGCTGAGCGGGGACGAGCGGGAGACGCTACGGGATCTGCTGCGGCGGATCGTGCCGGTGCCGGACACGAAGAAGGCGGCTGAGTAGCTGCTCAGCCGCCCGGATCCGCTTGCCTCAGCCCGGATTCCCCGACGTTCCGGTGGTCGTCGTGGTGTCGGCGGGCGTCGGCTTGGGGTCGCCGGTGGCGGCCGAGGTGATGGCGGCGGTCAAGACCAGGGCCGTGACCACCGCCTGCACTATCGCGACGCGCACATGGCGGGCACGAACCAGCAGCAGCGTGACCACACCGAACAACACCGACACGGTGAACAGGACGGCCAGATCCTCGCCCCAGGCCCGACGTCGAAGCGGCATGCTGGCGACGCCGTACCGCTGCACCTCGATGATGAACAGCAGGATCAGCCCGACGACCGCGACCGCGAAGTCGGCGAGCAGGACGCGCGCCAGCAGCGGCATGCGTTCCGGCTCGGGTTCGTAGGACCGGGCGGGGGCCGGGCGGCGCGGGGCGTCGTCCCCGGCAGGCTTCTCGCGACGGGGACGCGGTACTTCCGGCGTCGCGGAACCAGCCTCGGGGGCTCCAGCCGCCTTCATGGCGTCGCCGGCATCAGTGGCTTCGGCCGCCGCATCCGCCTCGGTCGGGAAGGCCACCGCGGTCGCCTCCTCCTGCGTGCCGGGCATATCAGGGTTCGCCATCATCCGCCGTTCTTCGTGATCGCCGCGTACGGGTGTGGCGCTTATGCTGGCCCAGCCGACCCCCGGCGCGCCAGCCTTGCTGCTAATCGGCGTTCGGGGACACGCCGTTCGGGGCCACGTCGTTCGAGGGCAACGCGTTCGGGGCCAAGAGGCTGATGAAATGCGCGGCCGTCTTCGCCATCTCCTCGCGCGCGAGGGTCAGATACTTGCGCGGATCCACGGCGTTGGCCGGCGCCTGCTCCAGCCATTCCCGCACGGCGCCGGTGAACGCGATGTTCAGCGCGGTGCCGATGTTCACCTTGACCAGACCGCCGGCGACGGCGCGCGCCAGCTCGTCGTCCGGAACGCCGGAAGAGCCGTGCAGCACAAGGGGAACGCCGACGGCGTCGCGCAGCCGCGCTATGAGGTCGTGGTCGAGGACGGCGCTGCGGTCGGTCATCGCGTGCGAGCTGCCGACCGCGACGGCGAGGGCGTCCACGCCGGTGGCGGCGAGGAACTCGCGCGCCTCGTCGGGGTCGGTGCGTGCGCCGGGAGCGTGTGCGGACAGCGGCGGTTCCCCGTCCTTGCCGCCGACCTTGCCGAGTTCGGCTTCCAGCCACAGGCCGTGGGCGTGGGCCCAGTCGGCGGCGTCGCGGGTGGCCTGGACGTTCTCGGCGTAGGGCAGGTGCGAGCCGTCGAACATGGCGGAGCCGAAGCCGTGGTCGGCGGCTTGGCGCAGCAGCGCGGGGTCCTCGACGTGGTCCAGGTGCAGCGCGACCTCGACGCCGGCGGCCTCGGCGACGGCGGCGGACGCGCGGGCGATGGGAGCGAGGCGACCGTGGTGGAACTTCACGGCGTTCTCGGAGATCTGCAGGATCACCGGGGACTGCGCAGTTTCGGCGGCCGAAACGATGGCCTCAGCGTGTTCGACGGTGATGACGTTGAAGGCGGCCAGGGCGCGGCGCTCGGTGCGGGCGGCGGTGATGAGGTCGCCGGTGGGGTGCAGGGGCATGGCGGATCCTTAGTCCTCAGTCTTCATCAGTGAGCTGATCTCGGTGCGGAACCGCTCGTATGCCTCGGCGTCGAACACCCCGGCTCGGTCGGTGAGCACGGTCGCGGCCGAGAGCGCCGCGGCGTCGGCGAGCATGGCGGACCAGGGGCTGCCGTCGGCGAGGCCGATGGCGAGTGCGGCGACCGAGGCGTCGCCGGCGCCGGTGGGGTTGCCGCCGTCGATGCGCGGCGGGCGGGCGGTCCAGGTTCCGCCGGCGGTCAGTGCGGTCAGGCCTTCGGGACCGTTGGAGGAGACGACGGCGCGCGCTCCGCGATCGAGCAGGTGGCGGGCGGCGGCGTGGTGGTCGGTGAGGCCGGTGGCGTCGAGCAGTTCGTGCGCGTTCGGTTTCACGATCGCGGGTCTCGCGGGCAGTGCGGTGAGCAGCGGGGCGCCTTCGGTGTCCAGGATGGTGGGGACGCCGAAGGCGTCGGCCAGCGTGATCAGCTCGACGTATGCGTCGGCGGCGAGGCCGCGCGGCAGCCTGCCGGACAGTACGAGGACCGGAGTCGCGTCGAGCACGGCGGTTTCGAGCAGCGAAGCGACCGCGGCGCATATCTCGGACCATTCGTCGGCGCCGAGTTCGGGTCCTGATTCGTTGAAGCCGGTCGCGAGGCCCGAGTCCTCGACCACGGTCACCGTGCGCCGGGTCGCGCCGGCGATCGGTATGACGTGGTGCGGCACGCCGGCGTCTTCCAGTTCGGCGCGCACCGATTCGCCGTCGAAGCCGCCGAGCGGGAGGACCGCGACCGTTTCGCGGCCGAGGGCGTGCAGGGTGCGGGCGACGTTGACGCCCTTGCCGCCGGCTTGGGCGAAGATTCTGGGGCGGTGGGTGGTGCCGGCTCTCAACTCGGGGATCGAGTACGTGATGTCCAGGGCCGGGTTGAGCGTGAGCGTGACGATCACGGCACGAGGTCCCAGGCCAGCAGGCCGGCCCCGAGGCATCCGGCCAGGTCCCCGAGCTCGGCGGTGACCAGTTCCGGCAGCGCGTGGTACGTCGCCTTGGCCGTCAAAGTGGCGGCGAGCGGCCTCATCAGCGTGTCGCCCGCCTCGGCCAGACCGCCGCCGATGACCACGCGGTCCGGGTCGAGCAGCGCGGCCGTCGTCAGCAGCGCGTCGGCCAGGACATCGATCGCCTCGTCCCAGATGCGGCGCGCGATCGGATCGCCGGTGGCCAAGCGTGCGGCGACGTCCAGCGCGCCGGCGTTCCGCGTCCCGGCCGCTTCGGCGTAGCGTGCCGCGACCGCGCCGGCCGAAGAGTACTGCGCCAGGCAGCCGTGCAGGCCGCAGCCGCAGGGCAGGCCGCCGGGGCGGATGACGATGTGGCCGAATTCGCCGCCCATGCCGTGCGGGCCCAGATCCGGCACTCCGTCGATCATGATCGCGCCGCCGATGCTGGTGCCCAGCGGCAGGAACACGAAGCGGGCCGAGCCGCGCCCGGCGCCGATGCGGGCTTCGGCCACTCCCCCGGCGCGCACGTCGTGGCCGATGGCGACCGGGACGGCCAGGCGCGCGCCGAGCAGCTCGCGGAACGGCACGTCGCGCCAGCCGACGGTGGCCGAGAAGACGCCGACCCCGGTCCGCTCGTCGATGATCCCGGGCAGGGCGAAGCCGGCCGCCGCGACCGGGGTGCCGTCGGCGGCGGCCTGCTCGACCAGCTCGGCGGCGAAGTCCGCGATCGTGTCGATGACGGCTTGCGGGCCGCGCTCGATGCGGGTGGCGCGCCGCCAGGTGCGCGTCAGAGCCCCGTCGGGGGTGACCAGGCCGGCCTTGATGCCGGTGCCGCCGACGTCCAGGGCGAGGGCGTGGCCGCCGGCCGGGGTGTCGGCGCTGTGCTCGCTCGGCTCGGGATCGGGCATGTCAGACCTCGGACAGGACGACGGAGCGGGTCAGGTTGCGCGGGGTGTCGACCTCCAGGCCCTTGCGGCCGCCGAGCGCCACGGCCAGGCGCTGCACGCGGATCAGCTCGGCCAGCGGGTCGCGGCCGTCGGCGGTGCCGTCGATCCACTGCCCGCCGGTGGCCTGCACCTGCTCGGCCAGCCCGCGCGGGGCCTCGCCGAGCATCCAGGCGACGGTGCCCGGGGAGGCGATGCTGATCGGGCCGTGCCGGTACTCCATCGCCGGGTAGGACTGGGTCCAGGTGAGCGAGGCCTCGGTCATCTTCAGCCCGGCCTCGTTGGCCAGCCCGACGGTCCAGCCGCGGCCGAGGAAGGCGAACTGGGTCTTGTCCAGGATGCCGTCCGGCAGCGGCTCGGTGACGCACCGCGCGGCGTCGGCGGCGATCTTCTCCACGTCGAAGCTCGTACCGGACTGCGCGGCGACGTGCGCCCGGAACAAGGTCAGGGCGGTGGTCGCGAAGCGGGTCTGCACGACCGACTTCTCGTCGGCGAAGTCCAGGACGATGGTCGCGTCGGCCAGGGCCGGGGCCGGGGTGTCCGGGTCGGCGATGACCGCGACGGTCGGGGTGAGGCCCCGGAGCCGCTGGAGCAGTTCGAGCACTTCGGTGGTGGTGCCGGAGCGGCTGAGCGCGACCACGCGGTCGTAGGCGCGGCGATGAGGGAACTCGGAGGCGGCGAAGGCGTCGGTGTCGCCCAGGCCGGCCTGCTCGCGCAGGACCGCGTAGGCCTGCGCCATGTACAGGGAGGTGCCGCAGCCGACGACCGCCACGCGCTCGCCCTTGTTCGGCAGCGCGGCGGCGGTCGGACCCGCGGCGATCGCGGCGGCCCGGCGCCAGGTGTCCGGCTGGCTCGCTATCTCGGCGTCGACGTACTCGGATCCGGACATGGTCTCTCCCCAGGCTGCGACAGGCTGCATCGTCCTCGTGCTTATATCTGAACGATAGCCAGACAAGTCGAGCAGAATCAAGCAGGAAGAAATACCCGGTGGTCAGCCCGCGCGCCGACGGATCGCCCTCATAATTCCGTGCGGCTCCTCAGTCGGCGAGGTGGACCCGGACGCCGAGTTCGCGCAAGGCGTCCAGCTCACCGGGGTCGGCGCTGGGGTCGGTGACCAGATCGGAGACGAGGGCGGCCTCGGCGATGCGGGCGAAGGCGCGGCGGCCGACCTTGGTGCCGTCGGCGACCACGATCACGCGCGCCGACTGCAGGATCATGGCGCGGTTGGTCTGCGCCTCGACCTCGTGGTGTGTGGTGACGCCGGCCGCCGCGCTCACGCCGCCGACGCCGAGGAAGGAGGCGTCGAGGTTGAAGCCCTCCAGGGCGCGCTCGGCGACCGGGCCGATGAGCTCGTAGGACTCGGTGCGCACGGTCCCGCCGGTGACCACCAGGTCTATCGCGGGGCGAAGCGCGAGCTCGGCGGCGATGTTGAGGGCGTTGGTGACGATCTTCAGGCCGCCGCGCATGCCGAGGAACCGCGCGACCTCGCTGGTGGTCGTACCGCCGCACAGGCCGACGGTCGCCGCGCTCTCGTCGATCAGGCCCGCGGCGAGCTCGGCGATCCTGCTCTTCTCCTCCTGCTGGCGCGCGCCGCGGTAGCGCATGGGCAGCTCGTACAGGACGCCGGCCGGGACGGCGCCGCCGTGCGTGCGCTTGACCAGGCCTTGTTCCTCCAGGGCTTGTAAGTCGCGGCGGATGGTTGCCTGGGAAGTGTCCAGGCGCTCGGCGGTTTCCACCACACCCACCGAACCGTGGTCTGCCAGCAGGGCGAGGATGGCTCCGAGGCGGTCTTCTTGGCGCATGGGGACACAGTAGCGCGCGATCCGCTCACTGTGATGTTCGTTCGCGCAGAATCCGAGCATGAATGATCATCACCCGGATCGCGGGTCCCACCAGTCCCATATTCTGCGTTCCATGCCGGTTTCGTAACTTCCGGTGACTCGTTCCGATCATGCTCGTTGTCCGGTTCATGGCGTGGATTACTCGACGGTCCTCGGATCGTGCCCTGGTCGCCGGGCTGACGGCACTGGCGGCGGTGGTGTTCGGGTGGGGTTTCCAGCGGGGGCGGACGCACCCCTACTACACGGCGGCGGTCCGCTCGATGGGGGCGAGCTGGCACGACTTCGTATACGGGTCCTTCGACCCGGCGGGCTTCATCACCACGGACAAGCTTCCGGGTGCGTTCTGGGTGCAGGCGCTGTCGGTGCGGATGTTCGGGTTCCATCCCTGGGCGGTGCTGCTGCCGCAGGTGCTGGCGGCCACGGCGTGCGTGCCGCTGTTGTTCGTCACGGTGCGGCGCTGGGCCGGGCGCGGCGCCGGGTACGCGGCGGCCGTCGGCTACACGCTGACGCCGGTGACCGTGGCGCTGGCGCGCACGAACATCCCCGACGCGCTGATGGTGTTCTTCATGGTCCTCGCGGCGCACGCGCTGTGGCGGTGGGCCGAGGGCGGACGGCGCGCGGCGTGGTGGCTGGCGGCCTCGGCGGTGTGGCTGGGGGTCGCGTTCAACGTGAAGATGGGGCAGGCGCTGCTGGTGGTGCCGGTCTTCGCCGCCACGTGCTTCCTTCTCGGCGGCGGGACGCGCTGGGGGCGCGTGGCGCGCGCGGCGGTGTACGGGGCCCTGGTCGCGGCGGTGTCGCTGGCGTGGATGGTGTTCGTGACGCTGACGCCGGCGGCGCAGCGTCCTTACATCGACGGGTCGGTGCACAACTCGGTGTGGGAGATGGTGTTCCAGTACAACGGTTTCGGGCGCATCGGCGGGCAGGGAGCGGGCAGCGATCCGCTGGCCGGGGGCGCGGTGCTGTCGGGAGCCGGCGGGCCCGCCGGCCTCGGGCGGATCTTCGGGGCGGCTTCGGCGGGGCAGATCAGCTGGCTGGTGCCCGCGGCGGTGGCGGGGCTGACGGCCGGGCTGTGGGGGGCGTGGCGGGCTGCGCGCAGGGCGAAGCAGACCACGATGATGACCGACTCCGCGCGGCTCGCAGCGCGTGGCGCTGACCTGGTTCTGCGGAGGTCGATCGCCGGCTGTCTCTTCTGGGGCGGCTGGCTGGGCATCTACGGACTGGCTTTCTGCGCGGCCACCGGCATCCACTCCTACTACACCTCGACCCTCGCCCCGCCGGTCGCGGCGCTGGCCGGGGCCGCCTTCGTCGCCGCGGCGCGCAGCCGGTCGTGGTATCTCCCGGCATTGGTGGCGATGACCGCGGGCTGGGCGTTCCTGGCCAGTCGCGAGACGCCGCACTACCAGCCGTGGCTGCGCTGGTTCGTCCTCGGCGCCGGGATGCTGGCGATCGTCCTGCTCCCCTGGGCCCGGATTTCGCGCAGCCGTGCGCTCGGCGCGTTCTCGGCTGTGGCGGTGGCGACCGCAGCGCTTGCGGCGCCCGCGGTGTGGGCGGCGTCAGTACTTACTCGGCGTGGCGACATGATGGGGAGCGTCGCGGCGTCGGCCGGTCCGCCGCAGGCGATGTTCGGCGGCCGGAAGCACAGTGCGGCGGCCGACGACGAGATCGTCCCCACGGCCCGCGACTTCGGGCGCGGCCCTGATCCGCGCATCATCGGTTTCCTGAAGCACCATCGCGGCGGCCGTCCCTACGCGGCGGCGGTCGAGGGCTCGATGGCCGCCGCGAGCTACCTCGCGGACGACATCCCGGTCCTGCCGATGGGCGGCTTCACCAGCGATGCCCCGGCGCCGACCGCGCAGGTCCTGGCAGAGCTCGTACAGGCCGGGAAGGTGCGCTACGTCGTGGTGAACGGGATGCGGATGGGCGGTCGCAGCGTCGCGGCGAAGGACCGCGACGCGTGGGTCGCCGGGCACTGCCGCAGCGTCCCGGGGCTGGTCACCGACGCCGTGTCCCGGTCGGCGTCCCGAGGCGGCAAGGCGGCCGCGGCGAGCGGGGTATTCGATTGTTCGTGATCGGCGGCCGGAGTTAAGATCGCCCCAACACGTTGAAGGAGACGAGTAGCCTCGGATCCGCGCGGGTCCAGAGAGCCGTCGGCAGCTGGGAAGACGGCCCCGCGTCCCGGGGCGAAGACCCTCCCGAGTGCGGGGAGGCAATGCCCCGCCGCCTGGCCCCCGTCAGCGGGCCGCCACGAGGTCGCGGCGTCACAAACCGCGGCGAAGGTGCGGTGGTACCGCGATTCCCTTATCGCCCGCACCCCCAAGGGATCACTTCGAGGCCCTTGGAGGGCTCAAATGATCCGTCCCCACAGCTCCCGCGAGGAGCTCCTGCGGACCTCTGTTCACGGAATGCGTGTAAGCCCATCCCCAAGGGTGCTGGCTACAGACCTGACGGCGCACTTAGGTGAAACCGTCCAGGTCTCCGGCTGGCTGCACCGCCGCCGGGAGCTGAAGAACGTCACATTCCTCATCCTGCGCGACCGCAGTGGCCTGACACAGGCCGTGCTGCCGGGCCCCGCCGCCGAGCAGCTGCGCGACATCCCCGAGGAGACCGTGCTGTCCTTCGTCGGGACGGTGACCGCGAACACGCAGGCGCCCGGCGGCGTGGAGGTCGTCGCGCCGGCCGAGGGGCCGCGGGTCGAGCTGCTGTCCAGTCCGGCCGAGACGCCGCCGCTGGACATCTACCGGCCGAGCGTGACCGCCTCGCTGCCGACGATCCTGGACGGCGCGCCGGTGACCCTGCGCCACCCGCTGCTCAACGCCCCGTTCCAGATCACGGCCGCCTCGATCGCCGGGTTCCGCACGGCGCTGGACGCCCTGGACTTCACCGAGATCCACACCCCGAAGATCGTCGGCTCGGCCACCGAGTCCGGCGCCAACGTCTTCGCGCTGGACTGGTTCGGGCGCAAGGCGTACCTGGCGCAGTCGCCGCAGTTCTTCAAGCAGGCGATGGTCGGCGTCTTCGAGCGGGTCTACGAGACCGGTCCGGTGTTCCGGGCCGAGCCCTCGGACACCGCGCGCCACCTGGCCCAGTACACGAGCCTGGACGCGGAGCTGGGCTTCATCGCCGACCACCGCGACGTGATGGCGGTGGTCCGCGAGGTGCTGGCCGCGATGGTCTCGACGGTCGCCGAGCGCGCGGCGGCGGCCGTGGAGCTGCTCGGGGTGAAGCTGCCGGAGGTGCCGGAGCGGATCCCTGAGATCCACTTCGCGGACGCGATGGAGATGCTCGGCGAGGACGAGCCGGACCTGTCGCCGGCCAACGAGCGCGACCTGAGCCAGTGGGCGCTGCGCGAGTTCGGCAGCGAGTTCCTGTTCGTCACCGGGTATCCGATGAAGAAGCGGCCGTTCTACACGCACGCACAGCCGGACCGTCCGCAGTACTCGAACAGCTTCGACCTGATCTTCCGCGGCCTGGAGCTGATCACCGGCGGCCAGCGGCTGCACCGGTATGAGGACTACGTCGCGGCCCTGGCGGCGCGCGGGGAGTCGACCGAGGCCTACGAGGGGTATCTGGCGAACTTCAAGCACGGGATGCCGCCGCACGGCGGGTTCGCGCTGGGGTTGGAGCGCTGGACGATGCGGCTGACCGAGGCGGACAACCTGCGGCGGACCGCGTTGTTCCCTCGGGACCTGCACCGGCTGACGCCGTGAGCAGGTGTTCGGGCTCTGAATAGGCTGCTCCGAACAAGCTCTGCGCACAGCGAGCGCGGGTCTCTCGTCGTCGTCGCATGATGGCGAGAGACCCGCGCGGACAGGTCAGTACTGCAGCCCGGATGGCATCAGCAGTCCCGCGTCGCCGTCCAGGGTCGCCACCACGTGACCGGCCGCGTCGTAACCGATCGCCTTCTGGGGCTCGTCAGCCGTCGTGTATCCGAACACTGCGAAGGTGCCGCCCTGGATCCGGTACACCGGCTCGAACTCGGCGTGGTGGGCGAACTGCAGACAAAGGTGATCGATGGTGGCCGCGGTCCATCCCTGGACCACGTACTTCTTCGGGGAGTCGGCGCCCCCGCGGAGCCGATGGCCTACGAAGCCGAAGGAGTCGCCGGGAATCAGCACAGGCATCAACTCCGGACTGCCCGACTGCCTGAACAGCGCGGGCGGCTGACCGGGGTGCGAGTCGCTCGATGAATCGGGCAGACGCGGCGGTGCCTGTGTCTTGTACCAGTTCAAGTAGGTCTGCCAGTCCGGGAAAGCATGAATCTTCACCGACCAGGGGATCCCCGCCGTGCTCCCCGAGACCGTCTCGAAGTCCAGTCCGTCAACGGTCGTGGGAGTCAGCGCCGGGACCGTGCCGCTGACCGAAGCCGAGCAGGTCGCCGCCCCTGACGTCGACGACGTGGAGGGGGCAGGCGTACCGGCCGTGGGACTCGTCGCGGCCGGCGGCGTCGCGGTGGTCGTAGTCGTTGTCGTTGGTGTCGGTGTCGGTGTCTCCCCTGTCGCCTGCGCCCGCCCCGCGGGATTCCCGCCGAACGCCACCATGCCGGCCGCGGCCACTCCCAGCACCGCGAACGACGCCCCGGCGGCCGTGGCCCGATGCCGCACCCGCCGACGCCGCGCCCCGCGTACCACCGAGGCCGCCGAGACATTCCGCCACGACGTCCCGCCCTCGAACAGGGTCCTGATCCGGTCCTCGAAGGCCGAGCCGCCGATATCCTCGTTCTCGTCCATGTCCCTCATCTCCTTGTCTGACTCCGTCCCACGGATTCGCCACTGTCGGCGAACTCCGGCAGCGCCCGCAGCCTGTTCAGGGCTCGGAACAGGCAGCTCTTCACGGTGCCCGGCGCGATCCGCAGCTCGGCGGCGATCGCCGCCTCGCTCAGGTCGGCGTAGTACCTCAGCACCACGACCTGCCGCTCCCGGCGTGTCAGGGTGCTGAGGGCGGCGTTCACCATGTCCTGCTGGGCCTGGCGGTCCGCGACGTCCCAGGGCTCGGCGAGCTCGGGCACCGCGTCCGTGGTCCACTCGCGGGCTCGGCGGCGGCGCCACCAGTCGCGGTAGGAGTTGACGATGATGCGGCGCACGTAGGCCGTCGGGTCGTCGGATTCGATGCGGTGCCAGCGCAGGTAGGCGCGCTCCAGCGCGGTCTGCGTCAGGTCCGCGGCGCGGTGCGGGTCACCGGTCAGCAGCTCCGCCAGGCGCAGCAGGCGTGGTCCCTGCGCCGTGACGAACTGGGTGAAGTCCGCGTCCACGCCTTCCGGGTCCCGCGCCGCCGGCGCCGGTCTGGTGCCAGTGCTGTCGTCATTCACATCCACCAGACGACACAGGCGGGTGTTCGGTTCTTCGGGCCGGGCCGTGCCCTCTCGAGACCTGGTTCCCGCGCGCGGTCGTGGAATGTAACATTGCACACTGCGACCCGGCGACGATGGCGTCCCGTGCCCCCTCGGAGCCGACGCGTGTTCCGTTCCTTCGCACCCCCAGGGAGCCGCAGTGTCCAGCGAGCCGAACCTGTCGAAGTTCGCCACCGGGAGCCACGACCTGCCGGTCACCGATGCCCTGGCGGCTTTCATGGCCACGCAGTGGGCGCCGTCGCCGCTGCCCGACCTGGGGCCGGTGTCGGCCGCGGCGTGGACCCCGCGGCGGCGCGAGGCGGTCTCGGCCCGGTTCCCCGGCGAGCGCCTGATCGTGCCGGCCGGTGTGGAGAAGCTGCGCAGCAACGACACCTTCTGGCATTACCGCGCGCACAGCGCCTTCGCCCACCTGACCGGCAGCCAGCTGCTGGAGGCGGTCCTGGTCTTCGAGCCGAACGGCTCGGGTCACGACGCGATCCTGTTCGCGCACGACCGCTCCTCCCGCGAGAACGGCGAGGCGTTCCGCGACCGCCGCCTCGGCGAGATGTGGGAGGGGCGCCGTCCCTCGCTCAGCGAGAGCTCGGAGCTGTACGGGATCGCGACGGAGAACCTGAACCGCCTCGCGGACAAGCTCTCCGGCGCCTCGGTCCCGACGCGCGTGCTTCGCGGCGTCGACCCGCGCGTGGACACTCTGGTGGCCGGCCGCCCGGAGGCCGACGCGGAGTTCACCGCCTACCTGTCGGAGCTCCGTCTGGTGAAGGACGCCTGGGAGGTCGAGCAGCTGCAGGCGGCCGTGGACGCCACGACGCTCGGTTTCCAGGACGTGGCCCGCATCCTGCCCACGGTCATCGGCGCGCCCCGCGGCGAGCGCTGGGTCGAAGGGGCCTTCAACAACCGGGCGCGCATCGAGGGCAACGACGTCGGCTACAACACCATCGTCGGCGGCGGCGCCCACGCCTGCGTCCTGCACTGGACGGCGAACACCGGCACCCTGAACGCCGGCGAGCTCCTGCTCCTCGACGCCGGCGTCGAGGTGGACACCCTGTACACCGCCGACATCACCCGCACCCTCCCGATCTCCGGCACCTTCACCCCGCTGCAGCGCGACCTGTACAACCTGGTGCTCTCGGCGCAGAACGCGGGCATCGCGACGCTGCGCGCCGGTGCGAAGTTCCGCGACTTCCACTGGGCCGCGATGCGCACGATCGCCGCCGGCCTGATCGACATGGGAGTGCTGAAGACCTCGCTGGAAGAGGCGATGGACCCCGAGGTCGGCCTGTACCGGCGCTACACGCTGTGCGGCAGCGGCCACATGCTCGGCATCGACGTCCACGACTGCGCCAAGTCCCGCGCCGAGGAGTACGTGGACGGCACCCTCGCCGCCGGCAACGTCCTCACCGTCGAGCCCGGCCTGTACCTGCAGCCCGACGACCTGACGCTGCCGGAGGAGCTGCGCGGCATCGGCATCCGCATCGAGGACGACCTGCTGATCACGGACGAGGGCTCGGTGCTGATGTCGTCGGCGCTGCCGCGCGAGGCGGACGACGTCGAGGCGTGGATGGCCGAGCACGCGGGCTAGCCGTCGGCGACCTCTGGCGCGGTCAGGTCCGGTCAGGACCTTCCCGGCGTCAGAGGTCGCCGAGTTCGCTTAGGCGGGGACGACGTAGGGGAACTCCGCGCGACGTGCGTCCGCGGCGGTCGCCGGAGTCAGCCCGGCCGGCACTCCCATGTTCGTCACGAGCGAGAGCATCGCCTCGGGGGCGTTGTCGGCCAGCGTGCGTCCGTTGCGCGTGGCGAAGCCGAACAGGGCGGGGCTGCCCACGACGTAGGGCAGCACGTCCGGCAGCAGTTGCCGCGCGACTTCCTGTCCGTAGGCCTGCGGATCGGTGGCGGTGCCGGTGGCCGCGACCACGGCGGCGACCCGTTCGGCGATGTAGGAGCCGGCCGCCGTCCGGTCCTGGGAGGGGTGGCGGGTGTTCGCGGGGTCGGAGAAGTCGGTGTCGCCGGGCCAGAAGATCGGCCACATCATCGGGTGTCCCGCGCGGTTGATCTGCCGCCAGCCACCGGCGTCGGTGGCCAGCTTGGTCGCGGCCCACAGCCCGATGCGGGTTCCCGGCCGCAACGCCGAGTGCTCGTGGGAGACCTCCAGCACGATGGTGTCCACGGTGGTCCCGGCGAAGGTGTTCTCGGCCTCGCCCGGCTTCCAGCCCGACAGGTCGACGGCGGTGCCCTTGCCGACCGCCTCGTTCACGAGGGCCAGCAGGGACAGGTCGATGTAGAACGAGTCTGAGATGCGGCCCGCCCACGCCTTCACGCCGGCACTCGTCGCGGTCTCGCCGGTGCGGCCCTGGAGCACGAGCCTGCCCTCGGCCGAGTCCTCCCGCGCGTCGGCGCCGGTCAGCGCCTCCAGCCGCAGGTCCTGGCGGCCCTGCGCATCGGGCGCGCCGAAGGAGAACCGGTAGGTGAGGGCCTCGACATCGGCGTCGTCGAAGTGGATTTTGAACTCGTAGCGCGCTTCGGGGTGGAAGCCCGGCTCGGCGTAGACGCCGGTGATGTTCGAGTTGACGTCCATCACGAAGACGGTGCTGTCCGGACCGGGGAACACGTAGAGGTCATCGAGGAAGAGCTGGCCGTTTTGGGCGGCCAGCGGCGTGTCGAGATGGTGGGACATGAGAGGTCCTCTCCGCTGACAGTGTCGGTTTCGGTGCGCGGCTGTGCCGTGCCGTGCCGCGGGCAGGAGATCGGCCGACATGAGCGATGTCACCCACTTTGCCCCGCGAGACAGGCTTCCGCGACTTATGAGCCCTTCCGGACTCGCGCTCCCATCCTGGTCCGCGGCTCCCGGCTCCGGTAGCGGGCAACCGGGTATCCGCCGATAATTTTTGGTTATGAGCCTGTCGCCGCCCGACTTCAAGAATCTCAAGCTCCTGACACTGGTGGCCGAGCTCGGCAGCCTGGGCCGTGCCGCCGAGCGGATGGGCATCAGCCAGCCGGCCGCCAGCAAGCGCCTGGACCAGCTCGAGCGCGGCCTGGCCTTGCGGCTGGTGGACCGCGACACCCGCGGTTCGGTGCTCACCGTGGAGGGCAAGGCCGTGTGCCAGTGGGCCGGGAACGTGCTCGACGTGGTGGACACCCTGCTGGCCGGGGCGGCCGCGCTGCGGGAAGACCAGCAGACCGACCTGAGGCTGGCCTCGAGCATGACGCTGGCCGAGCACTTCGTGCCGCGCTGGATCAGCGCGCTGGGGCGGACCTCCCCGGAGGTGGTGGTCAGCCTGAAGGTGACGAATTCCGAACGGGTCATGGCGCTGGCCGCGGCCGGGGAGATCGGCCTGGGCTTCGTCGAGGCACCCGCGGTGCCGCGCGAGCTCGGCTCCCGGCGGGTCGGCACCGACCGGCTCGTCGTCGTGGTCGACCCCGGGCATCCCTGGGCCCGCCGGCGCACCTCCGTGGTCCTGGCCGACCTGGCCCGCACGCGCCTGATCGTGCGCGAGCCGGGTTCCGGCACCCGCGAGACGCTCGAGCGCCTCCTGGCCGGCTCCGGCATCGAACCGGTCAGGCCCCTGATGGTGCTGGACGCCAACGCGCCCATTCGCGCGGCGGTGGCCGACGGCGCCGGCCCGGCCGTGCTCAGCGCCTTGACGGTTCAGGAGGATCTCGCCGCCGGCCGGATGGTGGAAGTGCCGGTCGCGGACGCGGACCTCCACCGGCGCCTGCACGCCGTATGGCCCAAGGACCGGCGGTTGACCGGCGCCGCCGCCGAACTTCTCCGGATCGCCGGGGGCGGGACGGGCCAGGGCTCTGTCCGCGCCGGCGGCGGCAAGCGCTGAACCAGGGCGGCGGGCGAGTCCTCAGCCCGTCTTCGACGATCGTCGCCGAAGCCCTACGCCCGCCGCGGTGCGGACGGCGTCAGTCCCGCCCGGCCCAGATCGACCGCACATGCGTCAGGTGCGTCTTCATCAGATGCTCGACGGTCTCGGCGTCGCGGGCCACCAGCGCGTCCACGAGCTGCACATGCTCCTCGGCCGAGGCGGCGAGCACGCCGGCGTCGGCGAGCGAGGGCAGCCCGTACAGGCGCGAGCGATTGCGCAGGTCGCTGACCACGTCCACGAGGTGCGGGTTGCCGGACAGGCCCAGCAGGGCCAAGTGGAAGGCCTGGTCCGCCTCGACGTAGGCGATCAGGTCGCGGGCCTTGGCGGCGGTGACGATGGCCTCGGCGGCGGGACGCAGCGCCTGCAGGTCGGCCAGGGCGGCGCCGCGGGCCAGGCCGGTCACCACCGGGACCTCGATCAGGGCCCTGATTTCGGTGAACTGGTCGAGGTCCGCCTCGGACAGTTCGGTCACCCGGAAGCCCTTGTTCCGGACGACCTCGACCAGGCCCTCCTTCGCCAGGTCGAGCATCGCCTCGCGGACGGGCGTCGCCGACACCCCGAAGCCGGCGGCCAGGACCGGCGCGGAGTAGACCACGCCCGGCCGCAGCTCGCCGGCGATCAGGGCCGCGCGCAGGGCGTGCGAGACCTGTTCGCGCAGGGAGTTGTGGCCGAGCACGCGGGGCAGGTTCAACGCCGGGCCGCGGTCGGGGTCGGCGGCCGCGGGTGCCGGGCCGGCGAAGGCCGTGGCGCCGCTGGGAGTCCTGTCTGGCATGGTCGGAACCCTATCCGCTGATTGATGCTTTGACACAGATCTTCATAGGTCGGGACGGCTGCTGGTGAATGGGCTCAAAGAAGGAATCCGGCGGGGAACGGATCGGTCGGGTCGAGGAAGTACTGGGCAGTGCCGGTCACCCATGCGCGGCCGGTCACCGTGGGGATCACCGCGGGCCGTCCGGCGACCTCGGTCTGCTCGACCAGGCGGCCGATGAAGCGGGTGCCGATGAAGGATTCGTTGACGAAGTCGGTGTTCAGGGCGAGTTCGCCGCGGGCGTGCAGTTGGGCCATGCGGGCCGAGGTGCCGGTGCCACAGGGGGAGCGGTCGAACCAGCCGGGGAAGATCGCCATGGCGTGGCGGGAGTGCTGCGCGGTGGAGCCGGGCGCGCGGAAGTAGACGTGGTGGACGGCGCGGATGCTGTCGTCCAGCGGGTGCACGGGCTCGTCGGCGGCGTTGATGGCGTCCATGGTGGCCAGGCCGGCGGCGATGATCTCGTTCTTGGCGGCGCGGTCGAAGGGGAGCTTGTAGGCGTCCAGGTCGACGATGGCGTAGAAGTTGCCGCCGTAGGCCAGGTCGTAGCCGACGGTGCCGAAGCCGGGGACGTCGACCTTCGCGTCGAGGCGCTCGGCGAAGCTGGGGACGTTGCGGATGGTGACGGACCTCGCGGCGCCGTCCTCGACGTGCACGTCGGCGAGGACCAGGCCGGCCGGGGTGTCCAGGCGCACCGTGGTGACCGGCTCGACGACCGGGACCATGCCGGTCTCGACCAGGACGGTGGCCACGCCGATGGTGCCGTGGCCGCACATCGGGAGCAGGCCGGAGACCTCGATGTAGAGCACCCCGTAGTCGGCGTCGGGGCGGGTCGGGGGCTGCAGGATCGCGCCGGACATGGCGGCGTGGCCGCGGGGCTCGTACATCAGGAGGGTGCGCAGGTGGTCCAGGTGCTCCATGAAGTACAGGCGCTTGGCCATCATGGTCTCGCCGGGGATGACGCCGACGCCGCCGGTGATGACGCGGGTCGGCATGCCCTCGGTGTGGGAGTCGACCGCGTGGTAGACGTGCTTGGTGCGCATCAGGCCTGCTGCTTCCGCTCGCGGGCCTTGTCCTCCAGCGGCAGGACGCGGAGGGTGTCGGCCTTGATGGTGTCGGACTGCTCGGGCAGGAGGGGGACGCGGGGCGGGCGGCAGGCGCCGCCGTGGAGGCCGGCCAGGTCCATGGAGAGCTTGATGGCCTGGACGAACTCGGTGCGCGAGTCCCAGCGCAGGAGCGGGTGGAGCTCGCGGTAGAGGGGCAGGGCCTGCTCGAGGTCCCCGGTGGTCGCGGCGCGGTAGAGCTCGACGCAGACGTTGGGGATCGCGTTCGGGTAGCCGGAGATCCAGCCGACGGCGCCGGCCAGGGCGAGTTCGAGCAGGACGTCGTCGGCGCCGATGAGCAGGTCGAGGTCGGGTGCCAGTTCCTTGATGCGGTAGGCGCGGCGGGTGTCGCCGGAGAACTCCTTCACGGCGCGGATGTAGCCCGCCTCGTGGAGCCGCTGGAGGAGTTCGGGGACCAGGTCGACCTTGGTGTCGATGGGGTTGTTGTAGGCCACGATCGGGATGCCGACTTCGGCGACGGCCTGGTAGTGCGCCAGCACGGAGCGCTCGTCGGCACGGTAGGCATTGGGCGGCAGGAGCATGACCGCGCCCGCCCCGGCTTCGGCGGCCTGCTCGGCCCAGCGGCGCGACTCCATGGACCCGTACGCCGCGATGCCGGCCAGCACCCGGTCGCCGCCGACCGTCTCGACCGCGGTGCGCACGACGGCGGCGCGCTCGGCGTCGGTGAGCGTCTGGTACTCGCCGAGGGAGCCGTTGGGGCACACGCCGTCGCAGCCCGCTTCGATGAGGCCGCGGAGGTTCTCGGCGTAGGCGTCGAGGTCCACGGACAGATCGTCGCGGAAGGGGAGGGCGGTGGCGACGACGACGCCGTGCCAGGGCATGCGGGAGGACATGGTCACTGGTTCCTTTGGTCTTGTTCGGCGATCACGCTGAGGGGGACGGGGCGCGCCAGGGGGCGCTTCGCGGCGGCAAGGAGGTCGGCTTCGGTGGGCGCCTCGCCGCTGCGGCGGGCCAGGCAGGCGACGGCGTAACCGCACACGCGGCCCTGGCACCAGCCCATCCCGGCGCGGGTGAGGAGCTTGACGGTGCGGGAGTCGGCGGCGCCGAGGTCGGTCACGGCTTCGGCGACGGCGGAGGCGGGCACCTCTTCGCAGCGGCAGACGAGGGTGTCGGCGGCGAGGTGATCACGCCAGGCGTCGGGGATGGGGTGGCGGGCGCGGAGGAGGTCGGCGAGGGCACGTTGGCGGGTGCGGCGGCGCAGGAGGGTGGGGAGGCTCGGGGGTGTGGTCGGGGCGAGGGGCTCGGTAGGGAGTTGGTCGGCCGGGAGTTGGTCGGCAGCCAGAGGCTCGGCAGCTGGGGGCTCGGCAGCTGGGGGCTCGGAGGCGCGCTGCGGTAGGCGGGATCGGGCAGCTGTGACGGCGCGAGCGGCGATCGAACCGGTGGAAGTGGCCTCGGCGGAGCTCGGACGGGCTGGCGGGCGCTCGGCGGATGCGGATTCGGGGGTGTCAGGACTTGGCGACGCGCGACGGGCAAGGCGGCCTAGGACGCGGGCAGC
>Ga0207695_10001061_pt1 | contig 48172 bp, 83 predicted proteins | sample KBSC54metaG_FD_184354 | JGI IMG/M metagenome (GOLD analysis project Ga0207695, IMG submission 184354) | Corn rhizosphere microbial communities from Kellogg Biological Station, Michigan, USA - KBS C5-4 metaG (SPAdes) (version 2) | ecosystem: Host-associated > Plants > Roots > Rhizosphere > Soil...
TCACGCCCGAGCGATCGAAGGTCGCGGGCACCGAGACGGCAAGCCCCCAAGGCTGGCCGCGCCGCCATCCGGCATTGTAGAAATAATTGCCGATCGAGGCGAGCGTATCGGCGTCGCTGTTCCAGATATCGGCGCGGCCATCGCCGTTGCCGTCGCGCGCCATGCGCAGATAGACCGACGGCAGGAATTGCGGCCCGCCCATCGCCCCCGCCCAGCTGCCGACGAGTTGGCTGCGCGAAACGCCGCGATCGACCATCTTCATCGAGGCGATCAATTCGCCTTCGAACAGCGAGCGACGGCGGCCATCATAGGCCAGGGTTGCCAAAGCGCGCGGCAGGTCGAAATTGCCCATGATCCGACCGTAATTGGTCTCATGCCCCCAGATCGCGACCATGATCGATTCGGGAACCCCGGTTTGGGTCTCGATGCTGCGCAAGTGCGCGCGTTCGGCGAGGTACTTCGCCCTGCCCTGCCCGATTCGGGCGGCGTCGACATGGCTGCGGAGATAAGGCGCGAAAGGCGGCGAGGCGCTATTGGTCGGGTTGGCCGGATTGCCTCCCGGCTGGGCATGGTCGAGATCGATCACACGCTGGTTGAAAGTGAGCCCGGCCAATACCGAATCGGCGCTCGACGGCTTGACCCCCTGGGCAATCGCGCGGCTGCGCACGCTTTGCAGATAGGCCTGAAACGCCGCGTCGTCCTGCGCGTTCGCCGACCCTGCCGTCAGCCACACCCCGGCGGCCAGCGTGATCGCCGCTGCCATTCGCCCCATCATACCCCGTCCGCGCATCGGCAGACCGTGCCACAGCGCGCCGCAAAGGTGAAATCCCATCGTCGCACGACTTGCACAAATCGCCGCCCTTGCGCAAAGCGCTGCTCGCGCGGAGAGGTGGCCGAGTGGTTTAAGGCAGCGGTCTTGAAAACCGCTAGCAGAGAACACCGCAACACCGCAGAAAACTCCCAAACCCGCAGAAGTCCTAGCCGAAACAACCGCGTTCCCCGCCTGTTCGCGAAGAACATCCGGGCACAGGAGTCGGCACAATGAAAAAGTCACCCATCGAAATCCGCGTTGAGGCCCGTAATCTGGCGACGGAGTATGCGCTCGATCCCGTCATCGCTTTCGAGGAATATTGGGGCGCGTCGAAATACCGCACGCGCAACATGATCGGCTACAGCGACAAGAAGTGCCTTGCGTGGGAAGCATTCCAACAGGGGCTCTCCGCGTCAGTCGATGAGCGCCCGGAGGGCCAAGACCCGCAGGGGCTTGGTGCGCAGCACGCCAGCGCGGCGCCCGAAGGGCGGACGCCCAACCTCAGTCGCCCTATTCCAGACACCCTGAATGCGGGAGGGTGTGAATGAGCGGGCTTGTCCTTTGGTCTGACGACCTCACCGACGCACAGTTGAAGATGGTCATGGCCTGCAAGGGTGATGGCACGCAGCTTGGTGATAGCGTCGGCTACGAACTGCGCGGCTCTGAGTTCACCGTTGCTCGCGCGCTGGAACGCAAGGGCCTTGGTGAGATCGAAGGCATTGGCGGTTCTCTGCCCCCGATGTTCTGGCTCAACGAAGAAGGCGTCCGCATCGCGCACGAGTTCGATGACGAGACTGATGACGGATACGACCCCCTGAATGATGGGGAGGGGCTGTCATGAGCCCGTTCCTGGCGATAGCCGACCTGACAGACGGGACCTTTGCTGTCGTGGCGATCGATCCGACCCGGCGGGTTGGAGACGGCTGCGCTGCGATCGTTCAATCGCTGCATCACACCAGAGATGGGGCCGTGTCAGCGATCGAAGGACCGCTGCCTCTCCCCAACCCCTCGAATGAGGGAGGCGCGCGTGGGTGAGCCTGTCGAAATACTCAGCCTCGGCTACACCGACCCGCGTGTCGAGGCGACGAAGAAGCGTTGGTATCAGGCGCTCAAGCCGTTCTCGCTGAAGGCGCATTATCACGCCGCGAACCTCGCCGCCCACAACTGGGATGTGCTGCTGATCGACGATCGCATCCTTCTTTTTCAGACGAAGTACGGAGGTGACGCCGGCCATTGGGTCAACCTCGATGGTTCGCATGAGGTCGTCTCATCGGCTGAAATGGACCGCCTGTACCAACGCGAGGAAGGCGGAGCCATGCGGAGGCTGTTCGACACGTCCGCCGCCAGCCTCCGAGCAATAGGAGAGGGATTGTGACGGACGAACGCCGCTGGTCGCCATGTCGCGTTCAGTGCGCATGGTGTGCGGATCGCGGGATTGTCTGCAATGCGGCTCGGCGACCCAGGCCAGCCCTCGCCACACCCCCTTCACCTTCCCCTGACATGGATAAGGATATGATCGATGGTTGACCAAGCGCTGATAAATCTCATCATCGCCGCGCGAGAAGCGTTCGATACGGGTAGCTTGCCCGCTGATGAAGAACGTGCGCTTGACCGCGCCCTGGAGCCTTATTCGGCTGTCGTGCCGTATGCGGATGAGCAGACGGTCATGTCCGGTGCGGTACGGCGAGCGCGTTACGAGCTCGGGGTGTTGCTGCCCCAGCGTTCGTCATGACCTCCATCCCCACGATAGCGTCCAAGCTGACGAGCCTCGCAGGTACGTTCGGCACTGAGGGCTATGCGATTCTGCGTGAGGCGCGGCGCGCTGGCCCCGATCACAGCAAATGGCCCCGGATAAGCCCCGATGAGGCGAAGGCCATAACGGATGATCTGCATCGCGCAAACGAACTGGCCGAACAGGTCCGCGAGTTTGTCCGCACCCACCTACAGAAGGAAGCGAGCAAGTGAGCGAGGAACAGATGATGAGCGAGCAAGAGCCTGACCTGTCGTGGATCGACATCGCCGTGTGCCGCAATGCCACCGTGATCGCCGACTTCTCGCCCGGATGGAAAGAGTATTTCGACAGCCTGGATTTGCATGTCGAGGATTGCATCGAGACGGCGCGCGAAATGCCAACGGAAGTCGGCATGTACCGTTGGTCCGACTACACTCTGAAATATTGGGATGAAGGCGACAATCCGAACATCTCGGGCGGCACATTCGCGCTACACCCCTCTCTCGAAAGCCCCCAGCCATGAACACAGATGATCGAGCGCTTGCGGACCAACTGAGTCGGCTACGTGACACACCCACCAACGAACTCACACAAGAGGACCTCGTATGGTGGCTTCGCCAACCCGGCCAAAATGTACCAACACGCGTGCGCGTCCTCGCCGCAGACAGACTAGAAGCCTTCCACGCCAAACCGCCCGTGCCGACAGAACGCCTGACGCACTACCCAGATTACATTGATGACCCGGAAGGGCTGGAACGCTTCCGGACCAGTGTAATTGAAGCGCGCGATCGCCACGACATGGCGCCGGTGAACTTCAATTCGCTGGGCCGCCTGATCGACACAATCGACAGGCTCGCCGCCCTGCAATCCCCGCCTCCCATAGTAGAGGAAGGGCGGCGGGAGGCGGACGAACTTGAGTACGAGTTCGAGCAGGAAGTCGACGAATTTGCCTTGAGCTGGCCCGATGGGCGCTGGCTGGTCGCGCACGGCACCGGCAAAATCCATTTTGGGAAATCACCGCGCGATTCTGCCATTCCGATCCGCACGACGAACTTGGACGCCATTCTCGCGCTAACCCCCGTTGAAGGGGCGGGGGAGATCGGGGACGAGTTGCGCAAGAACCCGGAGGCGATTTGGCTATCTCCGCGATGCGAAACCGATCTCGGCAGAACTTGGGCGAGCCCAGCGCCAGACCGCGAATGCGGAGGTTGTGGCCTGCCTTGGGTCAAGTACGTGCGCTCCGATCTTGCCGCCCTCTCCCCCCCCCCGTAGCCGCGCAGGGGGATGAGGTACGGGAGCAGGTGTGTGACAATTGCGGCACTGAATGGTTCTCGACGGATGGCAAATGCCACCTTTGCCGTCGCGGTCTGCCCACCCTCGCAGGAGCGCCCCATGAAGGATGATGCTGAACGAGCGCGGGAACGCTTGGGTAAGTTGGTCGCTGAGTCAGGTCGCTATTCGAGTGTGGCTAGCCATGCTTTTGCAACCCAGGGCCGTGACATCTTCATCCTCGCCAGCGATGCTATCGAGCTTGCTGTCGCCTTTGCACAGCAGCCAGAGGGGTCAATCACCGACGATGAGGCGTTCGTCTGGCGGTGGGTCGAGCGAGCGCTCTATGATCCAACGGTGCCCATGACTGACGCTCTGAACGTTCTCGCGCACTATCCCGGCGCGCCGTGGAACCGGATGCGCTGGAATGTCGACCACAAGTCGTATGCCGACCAGTTCTACCGCAATCACCCCGCAGCCATGCTCGACGTAGCGCCGATACCAGGGGAAGAGTGATGGAGCTTGAACCATGCCCTTTCTGCGGCAACCGGCTGCAGGCGTCCAGTGTGCAAGCCGTCCACCCGATAGTTGATGGCGGCTGCTTTCTGGAGGGCACGGGATTCGATGCGAGCGAGTTTGGTGTTTGGAACACCCGCACCTCTACCGCATCCGAAGCCGAGAGGGTCAGAGAGGCAGCAACCGCGTTGGTTGCCAAGCTGGACGAATGCGACCCGCACCTGACCAGCATGTTCAGCTTCGCGCTGGCGCACGATCATCTGTACAGCGGGCCGACCTATGGTGAAGAGCTTGAGGCTCTGCGCGCTGCTATCCGTTCCCTTCCGATCGGTGAGGAATAGTAGCTGTGCACCACAGAGCTAACACGCGGAGGGGTCTTTGATATGTGGACGTTAATTCTCATCATTCAGGGCTGCTGCTCAGCCGGCAGCTCAGGCCGGGCCATGACCACTGTCACCGGCCTACCGACGCAAGCCGCGTGCGTTGCGACCGGCGAGGCTGTGAGCGCCAAAACGTGGGGCGTCGTCTTCCATTGTGCTAAGGTCGCTAAGAGATGAACGTTGGCCCCACCCTCGTTGAACTCGGTCTATGGATACTAGCTTTCACCCTTATAGCTGCTGCTATACATTGGGTGAGGAGGAGATGGTGATGACGATTCTACAGGCTATGACGCCGCTCGCCGTGCGCGATCATCAGATATTCGTACCGGTTCGCGCGGTCGGGAACAGCATCCTCGATAACGGAGGCGACACGATAGCGGTCTGTGCCAACGATCGGCTAGCGGCGGGGATTGCCTCCGCGATCAACCAAGATGCTGCGCGAGATCCGTATGCCACGATCCGGTCCGTCTCTCCCAATCCCTGAGATAGGCTAGCGCTTCGTCCGCTTCGACCGGCTGGCATGAAAGAACCCCTCCACTTCCTCCTTCCAGGATCTAGGCTTGGGTATATCTGGCATCATCTCGGGAGGGATGCCGATGGGGATGCCGAATCTCTCGTCGGGTTCGTATTTCATGCGGCTAACGTGCGACGCGGTTTCCAACAAGGGAAGTGGCTACAGTCGGTGGGGTTCGAACCCACGGCGCCCGGAGTATCAGCCGACACATTGCTCCAAGCGTCTTGCTGTCGTTCACCCTTGGACCAAACATCCCAGCCTAGCCGTTTCCGGTATCTGGGCGCTATCTCAGGCACGACCGCAGCACAATGCCTGCGTAATTGATAATACCCTCCCCGTCAAGTTGCGTTCGGTAGAGGAAAGGAGTAAGGTTCAGGGATGGAAGACCTGCCGTCATTCACGTTGTCGCCCAGTCAAGGCGTGCAACTACTTTCGCTGGCTGCGATGATCTGCGCAGGTGATGTGGATTTTCGGGGGTATGGCCGGGAAGACGAAGAGAATGCTCGGAAGCTGATCGCTGACGTAGCGCAAGAGATCGCGCTCCAAGTGCCCGCGTAATGGCGAAGGTCCCGCGAGACACCCGCCTCGCCGTCTGGCAGCGCGATCAGTGGAGGTGCCGCTATTGCAAACGCTCGGTCCTAAAGCCAAGCGATGATGCGCCAGAGTATCTGTGGGCCACGATCGATCATGTTACACCACGCGCAAAGGGCGGAAGCAATAAACCGTCCAATTTGGTCACATCGTGCAAGCCGTGTAACGCCGCTAAGGGCTCCCACAGCGCAGAGGCGTACCGGGCGGGGCATGTGGATCGTCTAAGACCAGCAACCGCACTAAAGATGGGCTGGCGCTAGACATGTTGGAAAGCCAGCCCTCTAACCCCTAGCTGCCGTGGGCATTCTGCTTGAGTCGTTACTTGCCTCGTGTCCACGGCGCCTTAGGGGGAGGGGCAAGTGGGGTGCGGCAACTTGTTTGCCTGAGCCCAACGGCAGAGGCGGGCAACAGCGGCCCACCCCCTATCACCCCAAGCCTCCACGTCGCTGCTGTATTTAGCCGCAGCCGTGTCGTCCGTGATAGCCGCATCCGGCATCACTGGCTTGATCTCAGTAGTGATATCAGCAACCGGCGGCCCGATCGGTACGACCTGGATGCTGTTGCGTCCACCGCACGCAGTTAGCGGCGCGAGTAGCAGCGCCAGTGCTAGAAGGCGGCGCGGAGGATATAACGACATTGCGGGCGTCCTGTTGATTGGAGATGATGGCGATATCGTTCACGCGCTCGGTAGCGGCCTTGTCCTTGGCCGCGTCGTTGACCTGAAGCGCCTTGTTCGCGGTGTCGGCGTTGGTCTTCGCCAGCGCGGCCCATCCCGCATTGAACGCCCGGTTATAGGCGGACGTGACAGCGATGCCGTGAAGGAACCATGCGGCCACGACAGCGACGACAATGCCGATCGCCACTCGCCAGTTGCGCCAGAGATAGGAGCCGATGCTTTCGGCGAGCGTCCATATCATGGCGTCTCTACCTTCGTTGTGGTGGTGACGGTTGGCGTTGGGGCAGGTGTGTCGCCGTCGCCGCCGGATGCCTCAAAGCCATCTCGGGACAGCTTGAGCGTGCGCCGGTTGATCGCCATGCCCAGCGTGCCCAGCACAAGCAGGGCGCCGCCGAGTGCGAGAAAGCCCAGCTTGGCGATAGGGTCGATTCGGTCGCGCCACATGGCCTGATAGGCGAGCAAGTAGAGGACAGCCGACGCGAACACGGTCATTGCGACAGCGCCGCCGATCGACGCGAGCAGCGCCCATTTCGCGCGCCAGTCGCGGGGCGTAAGGTCCGTCATGACAGATACATCGCCTTCTCAGCGGCGCGGCGACGCACAAGGCCCTTCAGGACGACTCCGGCCTGTTTCGTCCACCGGTCGAATTGCGCAGCCGCCTGATCGCTCTGCCCCGCAAGATGAAGGCGGAGTAGTGTGGATTTTCGGAACGCTTCGGCGCCGATGTTATAGGCGAGCGAGACGCAGGCATCGAACTGGCCCTGGGTCGTTTTAGCTCCCGCCAGCATCGTTTCCACGCTGTGCGCAAAGCGGTTGAGATCAGTTGCAAACCGCGCATCGGCCTGTTCCTGTGTCCAAGTCATGCCAAGGCGAATGTCGGGACCGGTTGAGCCCCAACCGATCGTCGGAACGTCGTGGCTGGTCGGCATGTACGAGGTCAGCCGGCATTGTTCGAAGCCCTTGATAAGGGCCTCGCACGCTTTCGATGGCGTCATCAATGGATCCTTCTGGTTAGGCGGCGCCGAGCGCTTCAGCCTTCAGCGCTGCGTACGCGACACAATCTATAGCGGAATCCTTGTGGAACTCCGGGCGCTGCCACTGGCGAGCATCCTTCACGATCTGCATGAATAGCCACCCGTCCCCTTCGGTCAGCTTGCCGCCAGTGATCGCGTTATACGCGGTGACGGCATTGATCATGTACCGTTGGCCATCTGTGGTGTCGTAGGACTTGCCGCGCTCGCCAAGAAGCTCTTCGGCGCGTTCGAGGTAGGATATTGCGTCGCTCATGCCGCCATCTCCAACATCGGTACACCGCAGCGAATACGGGTCATCTCCCCGAAGTCGCGGTGATAGACGATCGCCTTCATGTCCCGCGCCGAACGGTAGCCCATGTGGGTGTGCCAGCTATCCTTGGCCGCGAGCGTGCGATGCGTTTCGACCGTGCAACCTGGATGGTCTTTGACTTGGTCATGATGGAAATGGCCGCAGTGAAACACGCGGAACTTGGTGCGACCCCACGCCTCACCCTGATCGTCGGCCATGATAAGCGGGAGTTCGCCTAGCTTGGCGCCATCACCATGCGTCGAGCCGATCAACACCTTGCCGAACTCGAAATAGTAGAAGCTGGCCGGCGACATATCGATTTCGACGCGGACCTCGTTGCGGAAGTGGGCGTTGAGCGCCACAGCGAGCATGAAGGCTTGGTGCGGGTCATGATTGCCGCGATTGTTACGCACGATGACCCGGCGATGCTTTTCGAGTAGTCGATAGATGCAGTGCACCATGGCGTCCAAGGCGACGACGGCGATACGCGGAAAGCGCCCGTCAACGTCAAGACTGGCCCCGCTTCGGGGCGTCCGGTTGCTGCTGTCGTCTGCGTGGAACAGGTCGCCCAAATTGAGCAGCATCGCCAGTTCGGACGCGGGTGCGGACGCCACCAGTCGGTCAATCGCTGCGAGCGTCAGGCGACTGGCGATTGCCAGGTCGAAATTCTCCCCCGTCTCCTTGGCCCAGCTCAAAAGCCCGAAGTGTGGATCTCCCATGGGATAGACGGTGAGTAAGTCAGCGTCGCAAATCGATGGCGCGGCAATGGTCGGCGCGGGAGGCGCATTTTCAGCCAGCCCTTCGATCCACGCGCGTAAAACCTCTTGGGCTTGCTCTTGGTCTGGAGACTGTCGCTCCCACGTACGCTCTACGCTGCCGTCTGCCGCCCGCTGGACGGTGACTTTGCCCATCAGGTAACCTGGGGCCACTCCGTTCGAGAAATGCCCTGGCGCCGCTCCTAGGCGTGCTGCGTGCTTCAACCGACTGCCTAGCGTCGATCGCGGCATCCCAAGGGCAAGCGCGGCGGCTGTGACAGACCCATGCTCGCGCACGGCCTCGACTGCCGCGAACGCTAATTCGTCCGCTAGCGGGGGTGTTGGCATGCAGCGCTCCCTATGCTGTTGCTATTTGAATGCGGCTGTTATCGCGGCAAGGATCGCAGCGAGCTTTGCGCCCACGACACCGGCAGCAATGGCGACACCGATCAAGATACCGGTGCCCTTGTTTCGGAGGGCGGCAAGGTCCGCGATGTCCTTGTTCTGCGCCGTCTCGATTGAAGCAAGGCGGTCTTCTACCCGCTCCAAGATTGCCTCAATGCGGGCAAGGCGCTCCACCTGAGAACCCCCTGCCCCGCTCATTGAGGGCGCACCAATGCTATCACCGATGCTGTGGGCATGGCGTTCTCCGGTATATCGTTGGGTAGATGGCTACTTCTCGGCGGCGGTGTTTTTGGCTACACGGCCACCATGTCTCGATATGATCGTCAGCGGGAGCGCAAGCGGCTCCTAATTGTTGTGTGCGTCGTCGCCGTATTCGGCGGTGCGTTTATCTGGTGGGGCTCGCACGCGAACGGAAGTTTAGCCGGCCTCGAACAAGAAACCTCGACCAAGCGGTAGGCGGTGGTGATCGGCGCCCGAGATATTTTAGGCTGGCTACTTCGCTTCCCGAATTGGGTAGCCGATGATTTTACCGCGCGGCACGAAAGGGAATTTGAACCACAGCGGGATTTCGTTGGCATGTGTCGCTGCGGCGAGCGCCTGACGACGGATGCTGAACGCTCCCTTGGTGAATGCGCAGAGTGTGCGTCGCGATGGTGGTAACCATTACGCCGTAGAGGCTGAGTTGCGCCTGAGGCTCGGGGAGTCCGAAGCGCCATGCCAGATAGCCCAGCGCAAACACGCCCACCGTTATCGCCGCCGCCCGATTGAACAGCGACGACGGCAGTACGACCAAGAGCATCAACGCCCATATGATTTGGTCCGGCGTCATGATTAGAAGCCGGGTTTCTCGCGCGGGGTTGGGGTCGGTGTGGGTGTAGGAGTTGGCGTGGGTGTTGGAGCCGGGTGGCTCACTTGTCCGTCTTCAGGCATGGCGTTGCTCCTTGGTTGTTGAGGATTTGGTCATCAGCCCAGGCCATTGATCGCAGCGGCGACATAAGCACCCATGTAGGCGTGCCCCCTCGCCTTCGGGTGAAGGTTGCCGTTCATCCAGGTAGGGTCGGTGACGTTGGCGTGCTGTCCGACGTAAGGATCACTACCATAGTCCGCCAATGCATCTGCGAACGTTTGCCAGTTTGCCTGCAGCCAAGCATTGATTAGTAGACGCGATGCCTCAAAACTTGTGTCTGTCTGCCCGCCAGTGAAGGAGTTGTTCCGGGGCAGGATTGTGCATACGACTATCTTTGCGGTCGGATTTGCCGCCTTGATTGCTGCGCAATGTGCCTGAATGCGACCCTGCACCGTCGCGGCATTTGTAGCGTCGCCGTTCGCGGCGCTCAGGGCAGCTAGGTCGTTGGTGCCATAGGCATAGGCGACGATGTTGGTCACGCCCGCCCTTACCGTTGAGGTTACTTGGGCGGCGATAGTAGCTGACGCTGCGAGCGCGGTATCTCCCTCAAGCCCATTGTTGAACACCTTGAAGTCGCGGTCGAGCACCGGCAGGATCTGGCGCCACCAAGGCTGAACAGTGCTGTCAGCCCCGACAGTGATACTATCCCCGACAGGGATGAGACGATCGCGGGGCTGCGGCGCCAATCGCATTACGCGGCTGATACATTGCCTCAGCGTTTGCATCTCTGCTGGGGTGCGCTTGGTGGGATAAACGATGAACGCGGCGTAGTCGCCCCAATAGGTGTAGGAGAAGGTATTGGCAGCGCCAACATAGCCGCCTGTCAGTGTGAAGGCGCTAAGTCCTCCGGCTGTAGCAACTTCGTCGTTGCACATGTAGTCGCTGACACCGCTGCCGAAGCTGGCCCCCATAACGTGCGGCGTGCTCTCGATGCGAGTGCCCACCAAGTTCACGTTGCCGATCGGCTGCAGCCTGCCATCGCGCGCGATCGTAGTTAGCAGCAGCCGGTTGAGGTAGCTGGCGTCGTTTCCGAGCTCGCAGAAGGCGTTGCCGTGACCCGATGCCGAGACGAGGCCCGCCGTTATCACGGTACAGTTCTGTCGACTGACCGAGTGCGCAACTGGGATTGCCATGCCCAGGACCGTGCCGCCCCAAAAGCTGATTGTGCGCAGACCATGGATGTCGTTGCGCGTCGTTCCGATAACTTGGTTGATATAGACCGGCTTTCCCGCAACTTCGGTCAGGTCATACCCGTTTCCGCTCTGGTCGTAGATGATCGAATACCAGGCGTTCACCGAGCCGTCGTTGATGAACTTGTCGACCGCCTCCCAATCGGCGACGTACACCTTTCTATTGCTGTCAAATACGAAGCCGATATCGAGCGTCGTGCTGTCGCTGCTTCGCTTTACCTGAAAGCAATTACCCGCATATGCGGCGCGCATCTTCCAAGGCGCAAAGGCCAGCGACGCGCCAGTGATGCGATCGAGCGGAAGCGTCTGCCGCCCCATCGGTATATTGCTGAGATCGTTTACCGCCCACACCGCTTTGCCCGTCTGCGGGGTTGAGCACATATACTGCGTGCCGTCCTTCATCCCCCAGAGATCGCCGGCGACATAGCCTAGGCTAGTATCATCCGTTGGGGATGGGGCTCGGTTAATGGATTTTGATGCGTTGCCGCCTTGCGCGATAGTGAGCACGGTGCCGGTATATTGACCGCCGCCGGAAGTCGTGCCCGCCACATTTCCAGGAAAATAGGTAGCCCCGCCGCTGCCTACATTGATGCTACCGTTATAGCTTGCTTCATATCTCTTTCCCGTAGCACTCCCGGCGAATGTCATCCCGGCGGCCCAGATTGCAGCGCCCATGTCGCAAAAAGCGAACGACGCTCCAAAAGCCGGAATGCCTGTGATAGTTAGCGTAACGCCCTGAATATTGATGACGCCACTAAGGCGCGTTAAGGCATGATAGTTCGCCGCCCCTGTAACAGAGTAATTTGCCGTGAAGACCACCTGGGCGCCAGTGATACTATAGATATGAGCCTGTGAGCATACGCCAAAGTTAACGTTGGCGATCGATATGATCGCGCCCTGCTCAGCCCTAACACCCGAACCTGCCGTCGCCTGAAGCTTCATACCCTCGATGAAGTACTTGGTGCGAATACCGATCGCGACCACACCGTCATTAGGCCCCGCAATAATGACGTTCGCAGGTGTAGCGAGATTGCCACGAACGATGACGCTGGGGTAGGCCACGTCTCGAAAGTTGATCGTCTGCGCATAGGTGCCGTCCGCAATCTGGATCACCCACCCGGCGCCAGGGGCGAAGCCCTTCGGATCGTAAGGCAACTTGGCCAGCGTATCGATAGCCGCCTGGATCGTCAGAAACGCGCGGGCGGCGGTATTCGCGAACCCATCGTTAGCGTCGTTGCCGTCAGCCCTGACATAGAGGGTACGCGCCGTCATCAGCTCTGGATTGGCTATATATCCACCATCTTCCACTTCGTACGCAGTGCCGCCGAGCGGATTTCCGGTCAGGCTGGAGATGTTCAGAATGCCGGCGTCGTGCACCAGAATACGGCCCGTCGCCGTGCCGACAATGGTCGCGCTGTCCAGATTCACGGACGCGTCATTGATTCCGAACAGGTAGGTCGAAAAGGTGGGGTTAGAGACGTAGGTCAGGGTCTGCGCCGCAAAATCGATGATCGATCGCTTGGTCGCGTGCAGGAACGTCACCGCATTACCGGCAACCGTCGTCGGGCCGAGTGCGCGCACCGACGCATGATGCTGCGTTATAATCATGTCCGTCGCCACGTCGCCGAAGCGGCAGTTGCGATGCTCCAGCATAGCATTGCTGGCAACGCTCCAGCCGGCCCCGCTGATAGTCGTGCTCATGGTGACGCCTGCGAGCAGCAGATACGCCCCGTTTTCCATCGTGAGGGCATTGTTACCCGCTACCGAAATGACGACGTTGGCTGGCGTTGCTTCGTTGCCAAGGATGCGGAGGGGCTGGCCGGCGGCTGCGCCCAGGGCCGTGCCGCGCAAGGCGATTGGATTGGTATACGTGCCGTCCGCGACCTGAATGGTGACCACCTGGCCGTTGAGGTCGAGCGTGTCGTAAACGGTGTCGATCGCCTTCTGGATGGTCAGGAACGCGGCGCCCGCGCTGTTGGCCAGCCCGGAATTGCCATCGTTGCCATCGTTGCGGACATAATATGTCCGGTTGGCGGAAAGCGGGCGGCGCGTGGCGCTGTCAGCGCCTTGTGGCATGCCGACGTTATCGACGCGCTTAATGAACGTTGCCGCATCGGGGGCGTAGATGTTAAGGTGGTAAGTGCCCGGTGAGACGTAGAATGACATGTTGCCCGCGTCGTCAGTTCGCGCCATGTCCGTATAACCAGAAACCGTCGCAATGGGCGTACCGCTGTCATCAGCGGAAAGAGTGATGACATTGCCGGTCGCAGGGTCGGTCAGGCGGACGAAATACCCGACCAAGCTATCGCCCTTGGTATTGGTGATAGCCTCGAAGAAATGGAACATGAGCGGCGCTCCGATTATGGATTATTTACGAGGGTGACGGACACGCCGGTTGCAGCGGTAACGCCTAGAGAGTCGGTGACGGTGCAAGATGCGAAGCCGTCTACTTCTGCTTCCGATAATACGAAGGCGGAGAAATTAGTTGTGGCGCTGTGGGGGAACGAAACCGACACGTCAGACCCGGTCCAGTCATACGTGTATGGACCCAATCCGCCCGTTGGCGTCACTGTCACCGATCCGCTGGTGACCGTGACACCATGCTTGGATCCGCCGTCACCAAATGCGCTTGGTGGCGATGCAAGTGCGGTCATCGGCAGCACGAACGTAAACAGCGCGTGCCACGCCCCGCCCTTGTAGATCTCGCCCCTGGTAAGCGTGCGCCATGAGCCGCCGCGATAAAGCTCGCCGCGCGTGATCGAGTGCCAGCTACCACCGACACGAATGTCAGGGTTCATGCCGAGTAGTAGAACACCCGGTCACCTTCCGCCGGGCTCGCTGGTCGGGAACTGCCTTCAATCAGGTGGTAGTCGCGTCCGCTGATCAGGGTTGGGTCAACGTTGTAACGATAGGAGCCGGCGCCGTTGAAGAAGATTGCGCCGGTGAAGGTGCCGCCAGCATAAGGCATGCCGGTCGTGATCGCTGACACGGTGTTGTTGAGCGTCTTGCCGTCCGCCATAAGCTGGCGAATGGCGTTGTTGACGTTCCCGGCCGCGCACCCTTCCGCAACGTTCGTCCCTGCGATCGACGTGTTGACCGAAGGCGTTGTGCTATAATCTGAGAAGGCCAATGCTAGTCCTTTCCCATCGCCGGCAGGCGTGGTATTGTGGTCGAATGCCGATGTGGACGATTGCCGCTGGAGCGGCCCTGTCAGTCCCGCTTAGAGTGTGGCTGTCGAACAGGCGTATTGCAAAGTTACGGCTGGCTGAGCTGGAGCAACGTAGCGCTGCCGAGGGCGCCACCGTATGGGGCGGCGTTCTTCATTCCGAGCCCAAGCTGTTGCAAGATTTCCGGGCGGGTCAGCAGCAGGTTGCGAAGGGCCTTTTGCCCGGTCTTGCTGTAGATCGCCGTACCGAATAGACCGCCGGCCAGTCCCGCGATAGGCTGGCCCACGGCAGCGCCGCCGGCCGCAGACCCGCCGAGCGCCAACGGGATCGACAAGCGCCCCGCTGTACCACTGTCAGGCACCTTGTTCGGTAGCACATCTTGCCCCGCGCGCGTGAGATCGAAGAACGGCTGATTGGTCGTTCCCTGCGTCCCGCCAAAGCGCTTTGCATTGGCTGCGGCCGCATCCGAAAGCTGCGAAGGTGTGAACACGTCGGTCGTTTTCGAGCGCGTTCCGTTGCGGGCGCGGTTCACGGCATCCTGAAGCACCGACTTGAGCCGGTATGCATCGTTGGCCTGGTTGAACTGCGGTAGCGTGCCGGGGGATTGGCGCTCCAGCATACCTGTGAGCGCGTCCTGAGCCTGTCCGGTAACATTCCCGAAGTCGTCGCCGTAGGGCTCGCTCCGAACGGCTGAGGCGTCCCTACGCAAGCCGCGAAGGGCCTGTTGGAAGTCGTTGCCGCTCAGTGAGCCATCAGGAGCGATGGAATTGCCGACGCGAGTAGGAAGCGTGTACTGGATACGGGCGCGCATCGGTTCGGGGAGCGCGTTACCAGCCGTGACAGCGTTGCGCATGTCTGAGGTGAATGGCTCGTCCGCCTTCAGCTTCACATTCCCCAGAATGTTGTCGTATGCGCCGCCGATCGATCGGTTTGCCGCCTCTACGCCCAACGGCCCCACGTTCTTGACGGTCTGCCCGCTCAGTGGCGCGGCGACATCGTTGAACTGGCCGAATGCAGCACGGTTGAAGCCCTCCATGCTTTCGCCGATGCGCTTGCCGATCTGGTCGCCAATGATCGGGAAGCCGGACAAGCGATCCTCAACCCCTTTTACCGCCCGCCCGGCAAACCCGGAATTGCCGACAGTCTGCCCTAGCGTGAGCGGAACGCCCTGATCCGCAAGATAGCCAACCCTGGGATCGGACACGCCGCGCATGGCTGAGCCCGCTGCCTTCATGACATTGCGCCCCATCATGCCGCCACCTAGACCGAGCGCAGCACCTTCTAGCGCATCAATCCCACCCTGCCCTTCGGGGGCGTTCGTGGCGCCAGTGATCGCGCCAAATCCAGCGTCGCCAGCGCGGGCGGCCCAAGGTGCGATTGCTGCGGCCCTATCGGCGCCTTCCAGCCCCCTGAACAACATGGGAACCTTTGACAGTCCACTAGCCGCCAAACCCTCGCCAGCCACGTTGCCAGCCGCCGCGCCAACCAACGCCCCGCCAATCGCAGCGCGCGGGTTCATCTCACGGGCAACGCCAAAGCGAGCCCGCGCAAGATCTGGATTGCCCGATAGCTGCGCAGCGGTCCATTGCGGGATGCCGGCGCCAGCCGCGTTGCCCGCTTCGCCGACGAACGTACCGGTCGGACTACCGGCCATCGCGTTTGCGAGTTTCGACATGGGGTCGGTGACAGGCACCTGAATGGACAGCCCGCCAGGCGTCGGTGGGATAGAGCCACGAAAGCCAGGGTTTGCCTTGCGGTAGGCAAGCTGTGCACTCGGATCGACGCCGAACTGCGAGGCATAGGCGCGGATACGTTCGTCGCTCGCCCCAGCGTGGAACAGAGAGTTAAGCCCGCCCATGAACTGAATGCCAAGCTCGTTCGGGACGCTCTTGGTCGCGCCAGCTACTTCGGTATTCGTGGCATCGCCGTACTGGCCCTGTGCGTAGTTCAGGGGGTTCGATTGCGGGCCAGTCGGGCCACCACCGCCAGTGATCGGAGGGATGCCGCCGGGCATTGATGGAGGGGCGCCAGTGCCGCCAGAGGGTGGTGCGGCGCGGCCCGTCGCGAGTGCCACAAATCCAGGATTGATGCCATCTGGTAGCGGGCCTTCAGAGCCATCGTCCTGCAAGCGCATCAGATGGAGTAGCTGGGCAGCCTGCTCAGGTGACATGGCTTGCGGAATGTCGGTGCCCATGGTGCGGCGATAGGCGTCGTTCGCATCGCGGAACTTCTGGTAGTTCTGGATCGCTCCGGTGCGCAGGGCCGCGCGCTGGGCGTCGATCGGCATAGACGCCGTGATAGCGTTCTGGGCTTCCTGACGATCCGCCAGCGCAGAGCCTGCGCCAGCCGTGCCCACGTTGCCCGTGATGCTCTTTACTTGCTCGCCAGAATAGACGCGGTTCGCTTGGTCGAACTGAGCGCCGGCCGGGCCGTTCTTATTGAACAGCCAGTTGTTGAGCGCCGCGCCGCCAAACCGGCCATACACCCCGCCGGGGTTGCCCAGGCGATTGATTGCTGCCTCTTCTTCGCGCGAGTGATCGATGTTGGCTGCAAGCGAGGTGAGGTATCCGCCTGTTGCCTTCATGTCGGCGAGTTGGCCCGTTGCCTTCTGGCGCGCGGAGAAGGTGTTTGCGCTGAAATTGGGATCTACGCCCATCGCCATCTTGATATATGGCAGCATGGTCTTGGACGCGATCGAGCGTTGGCCCGCCGGTAGATTGCCCTGCAACAGGCCCGAGACGATCCCCTGCGCATCGGGCGGCAAGTCGGACAGCTTGATGCGGCCACCGGCCTTGAGTTGGGCGAGCGTGACGGCGTCAATGTCGCCACCGTTCGCCGCGTCGGCATCGGCTTGAGCCTTCTTTGCTTCTGCCTGAGCCTTTTCAAGCTGTGCCTTGATGAGCGCGGGGTTGGCTTCAGCTTGTGCGCGCGCAGCATCGGCCGCCGCCTTTGGGCCTTCGTACTGATAGCTGGGCTTGCGGGTGCCAACGGTCGTCGGGCCTTGCGGCTGCGACCAATCCTCTTCCCACGGCTTTTTCTGCATTATTGATTTCCCACGCGAGAAAGGATTTGGTCGGCATATCGGTTGGTCTTCCGACCCCAGATCCCCCGATTGGGACCGCCGTGGTAATAGCGCAGTGCATCCCGCAAATTGCCGGTCGCGTCATAGCCCTGCTGTAGGTATGCCTGCCCGAGGGCGTCTTGATATTGCTTGCCTTGGGGGCTGGTGTCGGTGAGCAGGTCGGGGCGCCACGGAAGGTTGAGCTTGTCCGCCATGTCCTTTGCGGTGCCGGGCAAAAGCTGGTTGCCGCCGAGCGCCTGTCCGTACTTGGTCTGTCGGCCCACTGCCGCGTAGTTTCCGCTGCTTTCCTGTGCGTTCAACGCCGGCCAGATCGAGCTAACGTCGAAAGCCGCCCGACGCACTGGGCGTCGCACCTCCGATCGGTTCCCATGCGTTCTGGTCTTTCGGATTGCCGCCCTTGAAGCGATACCCGTTCTTGATCATGCCGGGGGCAGGTCCACCCGCCGCTGGCGCGCCGCCGAACGCCCCGCGCGGATAGATGGTCTTCGTCCCATCGCCATTATCTACAGCCATCGGAGGCCCTGCCGCGATATTGCGTAGATAGCTGTCTGCGGCTTCCGGCCCTAGGTGCGACTTGATGTACTCATAGTCGTTCGCGGTGTCGTTGTTCACCGGCTTTGGCTCGGGCGTATAGACCGCCTCGTATTTGCCAGTCTGTGGATTCAGGCGCACCAACGAGCCGCCAACGTCCTGCGGCTGGTACATTTTAGCAGCTTCGGCGCGCGCCTTTTGCTGGAGCATGCGCTGCTGCTGAATATTCTGTTGATATTGAGCGAATTGGTCGTTTTGGTAGCCGCCCAGCTGGCTGAGAATGCCGCCGATCGCCGCCAGCTTGTCCGAAAGCGCGGGTTTGTAATCTGGCATGATGCCGCCGACCGGCGCGAATGCCTGCGGCTGGGGCACACCCTGCGTCACCTGAGGCGCGCCTTGGGGGGCTCCATAGCCAGGTTGCGCGAACATCGAGGTAAAGCGTGGCGCCGCTCCGAACATAGCCATTAGTGAGTTCCCCCCGGCTTCATGAACAGGGACGCGATGCTGGTGCCGGCGCCTAGCAGGCCCATCAGCCCGGAGAACGGGCTTTGCTGTTGGGTGGTAGTTTGCGTGTTGTACTGGCCAAGGAGTCCGCCAACGCCGCTGGCGTATTGGCCAGCGTTCTGCATTGGCAAGCCTGCCGCCGTTTGCGCCAGAGCAAGTGCTGGGGCATATCCCGCATACTTTGCTGCATCGAGATTAGGAGCCTGTCCGAGCGCCTGCATCATCTGGTTGCGCTCGTTGGAATAGTCGTTGTACCGCAGGCCATTCTCTGCATCAGCGAGGCCCTGACCAAGAGCGGCGGCGTGCTGCGTGCCGCCAGTGCGACCAGCCGCGCCAAACGTTGAGTTCACCTTGTCCGACACGCTGCGATCGGTCTGGTCGATCATCCCGCTAAGGTACGGATTGCCCTGGCCGAGATACTTGCCACTTAGAACGTCGGTTGCGTAGCCATTGGCAGCACCCATCAGCGGGCTTTGCGTGGTCGCCTGCTGGAGTAGCCCAGGAAATGCGCCAGACAGCGAATCGGCCATGCTCTGCACGTTGCCGGAATTGGCCTTATACGTGTCCTGCAACGCATTAGCCGCTGGGGTGATATACCCCTTTGCATAGGCTGACGGATCGTTAGTCGTCGTGGATTTCGATTTCTTCGACACTAGGCCAACCCTCGCTCATAGATCGTCACTCGCCCTTCAGACGTTGCCGACCATCCTTGTTTCGTTAGAACGGGCACCCACCCGCGCCGTCCGTAGGCTCGCAGACAGGTTGCCCCCTCGTCTCGCGCCCAAGCCCCGATCCGCTCATCAAGCCGACCGATCCAATCGCGGAAGTCCGATCCGCCCACCAAAACCACCTCAACCGCGCGATCTACCGTGCGCCGACAGTGCGCCGCTGCGATCAGGGTTGGCCCGTCGTGAACCGTCCAAGTCGTCCAACCCGGTCCATGCTCAATCACCTCGCCGCCAAGGTCGGCTGCGGGCTTCAGGAATGCGATAATCTCGTCAGTGTGCGGGTACGGCCAAACGCCTACCAGCAGTTTTGCCACGTAGAGCCATCCCAGACGCGCAGCTTGTGCAGTGTGGCGTCGTAGTAGGCTTGTCCCTCGATTGGCGCTGTGGGGGCCGCCTGAGGGGCAAAATAGATGCTTCCGGGCGTGAACGTCTCAAGCGCCCCGATCAGTGAGTTGATTGCGAGCGCGGCAGACCTGATCCAGCGCGGAAAATTGGGGTCGTCGGTCGAGACGTGGCGGATCGTCATCGCCCGCCCTCCGGTTCGAACGTCACGTCAATCCCCGAAACGTAGGTCCATTGCGATGCTGCCGGGATCGTCAGGGTCGGTGCTATGTGGCGGCCATTGGCGCGAATCGGATATTCGCCGTTCGCCCGCATGCTCGAAGCCGCGACCGAGTTAGGCGCATCACCGTCAACCGCGCGGATATCGACCGCGATCGTGCAATTCTCGGCATCGGACACCGGACGCAGCGACCGCAGGCGCAACCGCTTACCCGGCACTATCTCCGTCCTTGGTCCGACCAGCCGCGCCTCCAGCGTGCTGCCAGACAGTGTGCCGACAACATCGCCGCTATTCGCGAACAGGATCAGCGGATTGCCGCCGGAAAAGGTCGGGTCGTCCAACGAGAGCGGGATGCTATCAAGGCCCGAAGGATAAAGCGCGTCCAGGGCATCGAGCGACACATTGGCCGTAAAGCCGTTGAACACCGCTTTGACCGGCAATTCGAGATACGACGCCTTTTGCAGGGTAATGTGGTAGAGCAGCACAGCCCCGGGTGAGCCGGGCATGGTCCAATAAACGACGTTCGCGCGCGGATCGACCGCGGCGGTGATGCCCTTCTCGATATCGGTGCGAGAGAAGCGGCCGAAGAACCAGCGATTGAACTTCTCGTCACCGATCGGGATCGTGTCGTTGCCGTCCGTGTAGAAAAACCCGCGTTCGGACAGGAAGAACACCAGCCGCCCAGCCTGGGCAACGCTGCCCTTGGCCATGCACCCGACGTTCGAACTGATCTCGTCAATCTGGAATACGACGGGTGCACCAACGTAGCTCAACCGCTTGACTGCGCCGCGTTGCAGGATCAGCCCGTATTCGCCCCCGGCCAGCCCCATGATCTCCCCACCATCGGGAAGGATCTGATCACCCGCTTGGTTCGTGCCGGCGAGGTTGTAATCCTCTGCGTTGTTGAAGCCAGACCATGTTACCGTCTGTCGTGCCGCAGGATCGCCCGCCAGCACGACGAAATCGCGCACCGTGGCGACCAGCGACGCAGCGGGAGGCGTTCCCCCGAGCAATGCCGCCGTGCCGCCAGCCAGATCGAACTTGACCGGAGCCCCGCCCGTTGCCGCGATAACCAGCGTGCCGAACTGTGCGAACCGCCACGTGCTGGCAGAGCCAGCATAGACACTGGACCAAGCCGAACCCGAATAACGATAGAGGTTCGTTGACGTGCCCGACAACAATGCAGCCGTACCATCGAACCCGACGAATGCCCCTCCCCCGAGGAACGCCCCAGCAAGCGCCGAGGTGATCGCGCTGAACCCCGAGACAGGATAATATCCATCCGCGCCCGGCATGACGTTGCGAGCGTCACGAAGGGTTGTCAGTGATGCCTTGTCCGGCTCCCAAGGGCCGAACGCGAGGCGCTTCAACACGTAGCGCCACGGACCTGGCGAACGGTCGTCGGGGAAAGCGGCCCCGACCCATAGCGGGCCTTTGCGCCCGCAGAGATCAGTTCGCCGATCGCCTCGTCATAGGCGGCCTTCCACTGTTGTACACGGGCAGCATCATCGATGAATGCTGAGGCCTCAAGCAGCGCGCCGTAGAGGTAAATGTCGGCGTGCGAGTCAAGCACCCAATTCGACGGCGAACCATCTGTCAGCGCCGTGATCTTGGCGAAATACACCATCTGGAGCGTCGTGGCGCTCGCGGGGGGCGGAACGAGCCGCAGGATGCCGCTGAACACCGTAAAGCCGGTCGGAATGCCCGTAGAGCCGTTATATGCCGAAGCGATGGCGTTCGGAGAATATTCGTTGAGCGGGCGGTCAGGGCTACCCTCGATATAGATCGACCGCATGGCGAGGAAATCGAGCGGGAGCGCATTGTCTTCCGATGAGGCAACGATAGCCGTCGTCGTCTCCATGTCCGGCGTGCGCAGCAAGCGATTGAGACGCGCTTCGCATAGCCGAATGAATGTCGGGATGCGTCCATCCAGATCGTTGCGGTTCAGCCACTCGCCGATCTCGCTAACGAGGTCGACATAGCTGCTAATCGCACCTGTCGGATTGGTGTTAAGGGCGATCGACACGGATTAGGCGCCCGCCCAACCCTGAACATCGACAAAGACACCGCCTGCACCCGAAGCGGTCAGGGTCACGACTTCGAGCAGGGTGTTGGCCGTTCCGCGTAGCGCGGTGCCGAACTTGGTATGCGCCTGACCAGCGGCAGCGGTCGGGATTTTGAAGCGCCAGAGCACCGTTCCGGCCGCGCCGTCGCGGATGGCAAATTCACCACCGGCAGTCAGCGAATCCCACGAAAGCTGGATGCCCTCGATGTAGTTCCTGACACCAGCACCGCCCGCCGCCTTGATCGTGACCGCCGTTGTCGTGTTCACGATGCCGCCGGTCGGGGAAGCGTAGTTCCAGAAGTTGGCCGTCAACGCAGGCTGGAAGATCTGGGCGTTGGGGTCTGAGGTAAGACCGATGTTGAAGACGCCCTGGGCCTCGCGAATTTCGCCGCTCGCCGCCTTGTATTGGGCGGTGTCGTTGATGGTAACTACCGTCATGGCTCAGGCCCTCAAATCTGGAAAGGCACGCGGCGAAGGTGGCGATATTCGCTGCTGTTGAGCAGGCGACGCACACCCTCCGCATGATTGGGATTGAAAATGTCCAACCCGTGTTCGATGCGCCATTTGAGCAGCACCGATGCCGGGATTTTAGCTGCGTGCCACATCTCCGAGCGGCGATCGTGCGCCTCGCTCTGGGCTCGCTTGTTGTCCTCCAGGATCAGAGGAACATCATAACCTTCGTATTTGACTGTGACCGTGCCGTGGTCTTCGCCGGTCGCCTTCATCCACTTGCGGACGCCGTTCCACGAGCCGTCGTCAATCAGCTCCCACTCAGACGCGCTCGGCATGCTTAGACCCGATCAAGGCTTTGGCGATATCGGCGGGAACCGTCTCGACAGCGCCAGTATCGCGGCGCTCGTCTTCGGCGATGAAAACGCCGTCCTTGGTGACGCGTATCTTCACGCCCGCAGACGCAGGCTGTGTAGCTTTCGCCATATTGTTGCTCCCAAAAGAAAGGGGCGAGCCGAAGCCCGCCCCGATCAGTCTTAGGTGAGATCGGCCACCACGCCCGACGCCGCCTGATTGAGACAGCGAAGCGCGAACTCGGTGTGCATCTCCTTGCGGGTAGCAAGGCCGGTCTTGGCCAGGTCATTGACCTGCATCGAGTCACCGACCGCGATATCCCAATATTCCGGGTCCACGATCAACGCATCGCGCGCCGAGCAGAAGCGATCCGGAACGAACTGGATCGTACCGAAGTCCGACACATAGGCATCGGCGCCGGCAACGATCGTCAGCTTCTTGTTGCCCGTCTCGCGGCGCTGGGTCGCCAAGCCGAGGAAACCGGCCTCAGCCTGCTTCTGGGTGCCGTTGGTGATAACCATTTTCGGGTTACCGCCGTTGACCCAGATCGACTGAAGTACCGGCTTCAGCAAGGCTTCCGTGTAGGCGCGCTGCGTGCCGTTGGTGGCAGCAGCGACGATGCCCGCCGAGAAGCCGCCGTTGGAACCGGTGGCACCGCGTGACGTGTTGGTCGTGAGCCACGCCAGAGCGCCGGCAGTCTGGCCAGCCGTACCCGCAAGAGCGGCGACCGACGCATAGTTGCCGGAGCAGCGCGCTTCCATGTCGGTGCGAAGCTCGCGGCCCGCCTTCATGATTTCGCGCGCCAGTTCCGAGCGGCGGCCGGCCTTGTTGGTCCATTCGACGGTCGTGGACGAGCCAACGACCTTCTTCATGATCTGGGTGTGCGTGCCGACGCGGGTGGTGTTCGGACGGCTGTCGTTGGTCAGATCATCGCCCTGGATAGTGGCGTTGTTGGCATTGGCCGCGACGAGGCTGTCCGTCTGCCATTCGGTGTAGGTATTCGACGCCTTCGACCGACCAATCGCGTCGATGAAAGGGGTGTCATCGGGGAAGAGCGCGGCGATCTTGTCGTCGAGGTCTTCGCGAACGCCGACACGTGCGACGTTCTGGATGGTGTTAGTTGCAACAGTCATCGAAAGGGTTCCATCTAGATTGATGGGTCCCGCCGCTGCGTATCGCCCCCTAGATCAGCATCCCAAGCGACCGCATGTGATCGACTGGGTCTTTAGCCCCCTTGCCAATATTGCATGGAGGGCAAAGTAACTGAATGTTTGATGGAAAATTAGTTCCGCCGAGCTTTAGCGGCACAATATGGTCCCGATGAAACTTGTCACCAAGCTGGGTACGGCATATTGCGCAACGACCGCGCTGCAGTAACTTTATCCGGTCAACGTCTTCGGGAGTAAAGCGTCCGTCCGCCTCGCGCTTCCGCTTGTCGCGGAGGTTGTAAAGCGGTTTCAGCTTTTCCTTGTTCCGATGATACCAGTCCCGCTTAATAGCGCGCGACTTCTCAAGATTGGCGGCGTGCCAATCCCGCCTCGATTTACAATGCGCTTCCACATTTGCTTCTCTGAGCGCCCGCTGCTTATTTGCTTCGGGAGAGTTACTTGTCCTTCGCGCCATTCACGAATGATAACACATCGTGAAAGGGAAATGAATCCATCAAAGGGAGGGTTTACGTCTCACGACGTGACCCAAGCCGATGCTCAGTCGAGCAGGCCGGCGTTGGTGAGGTATTCTCCAAACGCATCGGATTTCTCAGCCCGCGAACGGGCGCCGAGTGCGCGTTGGAAAGCGGCATCAGCCTTGCCTTGACGGTTCTGGTCGCTGGTCCGAGCAACGCCCGGCTTCACGACCTTCGGCAAGTTCTTGGCGGCTGCGACACCTTTCATCTTGGCGCTCATCGCGGCATCCCATTTGTCGGCTTTCGCCTTCAGTTCGGACACTTTGCGCATTGCCAAGATGTCAGCGGCGCGGGCCTGGCTGACGTGCGTCTCCGAATAGCCCAGCTCCAGGGCGATGGCCGTCAGATCCTTCTGAAGGTTCGCGCTGGTTTCCGGGGCAAACCATTCCGGAAACTGACTGCGGAGCGTGGCGACTTCGGCCTGCATTTCTGCCTGCTCGATTGCCGACGCCTGCTGTCGGGCCTGATCCTCATAGATGGCCGCCTGTTGCTGCGCTTCCGTGCGCTGGGCAATTGCCGCCTCGTAGTTGGACTGCGCCTGATAAAAGCCCTGGGGGTCATATTGCAGCATGGCCGGATCAGGGCGTTGTGTGGTGAACATGCTGGCGTATTGCTGAAGCTCGCGGGCCATTTGCTGCGACTGCTGGGCAATCACCGCACGCGCTTCATTCTCGACCGCCTGTCGGGTGTTGGCGGCCTCTTGTGCCTTCGTCTGCACGAATGCCTCGCGCTGCGCTTCGCGCTCGCTTACGACCTTCTGCATCTCGGGCGGTAGTTGGGCGAATAGCTCCTTGGCATCCGCCTTCCACGATGCCGGGGGATCGATGGCCGGCTCTGCCGGTTCATCCTCAGGCTCGTCTTCCTCGGCTTCCGGCTCTTCAGCCTCGTCCTCAGGTAGTTCTTCGTCTTCTTCCAGGCCGAGCATATCGGCAAGGTCGTCCCCGGTCTTCGGTTGAGCCGGGGCGTCATCGATTTCGATGGCGTCGCCGGCTGTTGCGTCTTGCAACTGGGCCATTGTACGTCCTCTTGCGAATGGCGACGCCTCACGACGTGGCCGGATACCCCGTTACGATCGGGGAATTAGAGCATCCCCATCAGCTTGCGCCGCTCGATCGGGATGGCTGCAATCTTGTCGGCCTGGGCCTTGTCGGCGCGAGCCATGTCACCAGCGGCAATGACCGCCTCAATCTGGTTGCGCACTTCACGCAGCACGCGGTTGGCCAGGGCCAGCTTGACGATCTTGTCCGATGCCCACGGCTCGGTTGATGCGATCTCGGATAGGCGGGCCGTATAGGCGGCAGCAACTGCGTCGAACGCGGGCGCCAGGAATTGTTCCATGGCGCGCTCTGCCTGCTGGCCTAGGACGATGCTGTCAGGCGTCATTTCGACAAGTCCCCGCCAGCCTTCATTTGATGCACCTTAGCGCTAGCCGCCTCTGATGCGATCTGTAGATCGTGGTCGTGCTTCTCGCGCGCCATCTGCAAATCGTGCGCCTGCTTTTGCTCTGCGAGGGTTGCGTTGGCGATAAACGTGCGTTCGGCCAGCGACGCCTCGAACTCTGCTTTCTCGCGGGCAAGCTGGGCCTGCTGATCAGCCGTCGAGCGCATCGTGTCGAGCTTCAGTGATGCTTCCTGAGCCTGCATCGCCATCTGTGCCTGCGACATCTGCTGGTCATGCTGCATCTTCTGTGCGGCAAGCTGTGCGTCCGCTTGGGCCTTCGCCATCGCAGGATCGGGCTTCGGCTGTGCCGGCGGCGAGTTGGCTGGATCGCCCCAATAGTCGTTCGGATCGCCAAGGTTGCAATCCTCGATCAGCCCCTTCACGTTGTTGTAAATCTTGTCCGGCGTGACCTCAGCCAAGCCTGCTGCCATGCCCGCTTGCTGGATGCTGAGAAGCTCCATGCGGTACTGAAGGCGCTGATCCTTACGGCCCGAGCCCAAGCCGACGCGGACGTTGATGTCGATCTCTTCCGGCCACTGGCTGGGGTCAACCATGACCTTTTGCCCGTCGATCCGCATCGGGAACGGCTTACCGAACTCACGTAGCTGGCGGTAAATCTTGGCGAACAGCGGCGCGACCAGCATCTCAGCGAAGTTGCGCGCGACGTATTCCTGAATCTGCTCACCCGCTGCCGTCTGCAACGCCATGCCGGTAGCGGTTTTGTTGAGCGTGTCGGCGTCCAAGCCCTGATTGTGCCGCGTGATGCCGGTGCGGCTCTCACGCTGGCCAATCATGAACTCGATAGCCTGGAATGCGGTTGCCGATGTATCCTGATTGCTGACCGTCTCGGGCTTGACGCTGCCTTTCCACCGCACCACTGCGTTCGGCCGCACCGTCAGCAGATCATCGATCGTGTTCTCGCCGATCGCCGCTTCGTTCACATAGGTACGCGGGGCCAAGCCTATGTAGAGCGAGTCCATCGCGTTCCGCAGCAGCACCGAGTTGGTGCGCTGAATGTCCGCCACCTTGTCGCCGAGTGATTGCCCGACCAACCGGTGCGGCATCGGGAATGGGCACCAATATTCGAACGGATGCTCGTCAACGGATTCGATCTTCAGGATCTCGCGGCCGGCGCGATGCACGCAAATGAACTCGGATACGCCGTCGTCGTTCACATCGAAGCGGGTATATTCCTCCAGCAGCCAAACCTTACGGTTCGAACCGTCGCGCTCCACCAGCGTTGACATCTGGTTGCGGTTTGGCTCGCGGGCGCTGGACAGGCCACTATCGATGTAGCTGTCACTGCCCGACACGTCGTTGGACACGTCGAAACCCATCTCGCGCAGATCGCTCAACGTCTTTTGCGTGCGATGGGCAATGTACGGCGTGCTGATCAGGTCGCGCGTATCGGGCGAGACTAGGATTTCCTCATTCGGAATAGCGTCAACGCAGAACTTGGGCGGCTTTGGCTCATGCGTGACAACACGCCAATCACCCTCCTCGTTCGCTGGATCGACGGGCTCTGCTTCCTGCGCCTCGATCATCGACAGCATCTCTGCCGGCACGATATGTTCGCTGCGCTTGGGCGGCACGGCCTCGGGGTACGACTTCACCCAGCCAGTCTTTTCGAGAAGGCCGGCCTTCAGCGAATCATGAAGCACGGCATAACCCCGGCTCTTCTTCATGAAGAGGTAGTGGATCGCCTCCGTTGCTTGCTGCGCTGGCCCGATCGGGTTGCGCTTCGGCTGCTGCGGCATCGGTTGCCCGTCAGGCCCGACCTGGGGCTGACCCTGCTCTGCCGCCTCACCCTCTTCGTCTTCGTCGTCGTCGCTGTCGTGGTCGCTGTCTTCGAACTCAGCGATCTTGTCCCCCGATACCATCGTGCGAAGAACGGCAACCGTCATGTGATCGACAACTTCTGCCACGTCGCGGGTAACGAGCTGTGAACGGCCGTCCTCTTCGTCGCCGTACGGTTCGCCATTGTAGAAGCCGAGCAATGCTGCGCGCTGTTCATCCAGCGTGTTGTCGCGGGCTCGCGTTTCCTCTTGCTCCAGGAATTGCAGAAGCTCGGGGGCGTCAATCATCAAGCAATGCCCCTGCTGGAATAGGTGATCTTTGCGGATTTGCGCGGCTCTTCGTAAGCGACACACATCGCCCCGAAGGCATCGGCGCCGTGGCTTGCCCAATCATGCTCGGGACCAAGACCAACTTGCCGCGCTTCATCTTTCCTCTCGTGATACCAACCGAGCGCATCGCGCCCGGGCTGCGTCGTCTCTTCATCAAACCAAATGGACGGGAACATGCGCCGCCCCGCCTCGATACGGGCTGCGGCGGCGCCCTTCCCCTGATTGGGGATGACTGTCACATTGTATCCTGCGTCTCTCAACGCGCTTTCATATGATACGTCGATCACGCGATCATGAGTCGCGCCGTCATGTGGCAACCAGAACTCTGCCCGGTCAGGCGTGTAGCCCTTCGATCGTAGCCAATTGAGGTGGGTGGCCAAATCCTGGCCGACTGCCTCGTAATAGTCTCTCGTCCTGATCTCGCGGCCGATGAACTGCGCTGGCCACATCGCGAAGGCATCCGCCCTTGCGCCTGTGCCGCCAATGTCCACGAACAGGCGGATCGTCATCAGAGGGTCGAAGGCTACCTTGCCGATGCGACCCTCAGTCTTGGCCGCCGTCAATTGCTTGGCATAATAGGCGCCCTCGGCAACCGTGATGTACCCGCCTTCCCAGATGTGCTCGTACTGGTCTGGCTGCATTCGCAGGCAGTCCAGACGCTCTTGCTCAAGCTCGGTGGTGAACCATGGGTTGTCGCGCCAGTTGGCCTGAACCACGACAGCGCCAGTAGGCTTTTCCGCCCCTCTCAGCATCACGTCGACTGGGTCGCTCTTGCGCCGCGCGTTCCAGCTGGCGAGGATCTGTGATCCGGGCGCTCGGATCGTTGGGCGAAGTAGCGACAGGCTGTGCGCCGACACCGTCTGGGCTTCCTCCAGCCATGCGCGCTTGAAACCCTCCAGCGACTTGATCGATTCCGCCGTATGGTCCTGCATGCCCTGGAAGATGATGACACCATCTCCCGGTGTCTGGATTAGCTCCTTGAACACCTTGAACCCGTCAGCCTCGCCCAAGCGGAAGTCGGACAGCTTCGTTTCAATCAACCGCTTGGACGATTGCGCGAGAGACTTTTGAACCTCACGAATGCACACCGACAGCAAGCCGCGCTCGGCAATCGCGTCCTCGATCAACAGCCCGGCGAAGAAGTGAGACTTGCCCGAGCCTCGCCCGCCCCATGCGCCCTTGTATCGGGCCGGTGCTAGCAAGGGCTCGAACGCTTCAGCCGTTGGTATGCGAAGGGCGGACAATTTCCCGCACTACCTTGTGGATATGCTCGCCCTCTTCGCCAGGGCCGTTCACTTGCAGCGGGAGAAGTTTCGGGTAGATTGTTGTCCAGAACGCCGCCTCGTTCTTCTCGTCTTCCTTAGCCCATGCGACGAGCCGCTTCGTTCCGCCTAAGCTTTCAGCCGCCAATGCGATTGCTTCCTTGGCGATCAAGGTCGTCTTGTTGGGAGAGCCCTTAGGCCGCCCGCGTCCAGCCGCCGGTGGTTTAATATCCGCCACTATTAAATTCCCCTCGTTTCTGCTCCCGATCGGGTGGGCAGGCTTGGGTGGGTTACTTGATCGACCGTGTTTCGTGTCGCTTGTCGGCCGCGCTGGAAAGCTGGCGACATACCTCTTGAAAGAATGCTTTGGCTGCGTGGAGGGCGAGCAAGCGCCAGTCCATCAGCCCCATTCCTCATCGCGGCCAAAGCCCATCGGATTAGGCGCGCGCCAGATCATGTCGCCCGAACTATCGAGCAAACCCGTGTCGATTGCCTCGTGATCGTGAACCGTGATCGAAACGAGAGTGTTCGGCTCTGGCGAGAAATACTCATCCTCGACCCAGCCCTGAGAGCGTGGGCGGGTGAAGTAGCGTGCCATCTCTACAGCCCAGCCCAGATCCCGAGCTTCCTCGCCCGCTCGTCGTACAAGGCGAGATCCGATTTGCCGGACCACTCAATTACCTTGAGCCACTGGCTGGCAAGTTCATCCTTGCTAATCATCCAGCGCCATAGGCCGTGCTTGCCGTTTTTGACGGTCACGTGATCGCTGTCCTGCCTGACGATAATTCTAGGTTTGGTGGCAACGGCGCGGACGACCGCTCTCTGCATCGCTCACCTCTCGATTAACCCAGCAAGTCGTCCAGTGCTGTGCGACAGGGCCTAGCATAGGGAGGATGAAGGTGCGCCAGGTGGGCGCTTGCTGGTCGGGCCGAAGCCCAAAGCCCTGAAATGCGAAACGGCCCGCGCGATTTCTCGCTGGGCCGTTGACGCAATCCTAGATATTGCTGATCGCTTTACCATGCGGGGTGGGGCAATGTCAAGCGCGTTCCAACAATAATTTTTCGATCAGATCGGCGCATGCCTGGAAGTGGCAGCTTTGGCAGTCGCCGTCATATCGCCAAACACCCAGGCCCCAGCGCGTAGGCTCTGCAAAGGGCTGATCAGTCTCATAGAACCGGCCAGCGTAAAACCGTGCCCACCCGGCTACATCCTCATGCGGTGGCCTGGCATCCGGGTCGCGGTTGAGCTCTATCTCCGGGTTCCACATCAGTACGAAAGCCTTTCCTTCATGCTGATGATATCGGCGACGAACTGCACAACCGTTCGCGCGGCGCTAACCTGATCGTTTTTGCATTCAGTCAGCCTGGATCCAGCATATCCGGCCGGCTCATCGAACCGCACCACGTTCTCGTAGGTGTCCCAATATTTGGCCGGGAAATACCCCTTGATCCGGTGCAGATCGTCCCGCGCCTCGATCTCGCGCATGTTGCCATCGCCTGGGCTACCGAACACCGTTCGGTTGAGGTTTGCCACCAAGCCGCCTGACGTACTGATGGCATCCCATAGGGCGATGCAGTGCGCTATTGCCGCGTTCTGGCTGTCGCTTAGCAGGCCGGCGGTTTGCCACCGAGCGATCGGCGTTCCCCCGCGATTGACGACCTTGGTTAGGTTGCGATCGTAGTCGCCATGTCGCGCAGCGAACTCATTGACGAGCGGCTGCGCGTGATCGTTCGCGGCCTCAGCGTCGGCCAGCTTTTGCAGCGGCCCGCGTGTGTCAATTCTCAGCTTTGATCGCTTTGCCATGATACCCCACCCTTTGAAATGAGTTAGTCGCCAGCGATTAGATTTGCCGCGATGCCGACCCACGCGACGAGCCCAACCACAGCCGCCAGAACGACAACGTATAACCAGCCAATGAGGAGCGCCGGGGCACAGAACGCGCAGACCAACATTCCAACGCCGATAATTGGTTTCAAATTCGATTTCGTCATCTCGCTTCCTCCAAATCGTCCTGTCCGTTAACTCGCCAGAAAAATGCTACGTCGTGATCGTCGCCGCGAAGGCGCCAGTCTAATTGTGCTGCCGTGTATGTGTGCCGCGAGACTTTCCCGTTCCTCCACCTGATATGCAGCGGGATTGTCTTGTCGCGCGGTGGCCGACCTTTGTTGGCGTGTTCGCGGATCAAGCGGGCACTCGACCGTAGTCAGTGACGTAGCGCTGGATCGGAGCCGCCCTTGAGGCGCGCTGTGCGGCTTGATTGCGATAGGAGTCAGTGCCCACTTGATCGACCCAATCGATCGTGCGGTTCTTCACCTTGCCGTTCTCATCGAGAAGGTATTTCGTGACCCAAGAACCAGCCCGCTTGTTCTTTGCGTTCATCCATCCGATGAACTCATCCCAGGTGCAGGCGACCATCACATCATTCACCGGAACGTAAGCTTCTGGACGGCCAGAGCCGCTAGTGCCGGAGGGTTGCCGAAGCGGATTTGTCATTGTAGTTGCCTTCCAAGGTCTTCTGGAAATTCGCTTTTTTGGTTATCCAGTCGAATGAGCAGCCGCGCCACTCGCGCAGGAAAGTTGACCGCTCGACAGCGCCAAACACAGCGCGCCAATCGTCAAGAGAGTATCCGGCTATGCGGGCTCTAAGCCGCTGGCGGCGTTCTGGCGTGAGGTCGCGGACGGTCGGCTTGCCAATGCGCTTGGCCACGTCATTCCAAGCTTCAACAACATGCTCGGGCTTGAGTGCATCGTCAGATGCACAATCACCGTTAGGTGATAGTTCTAATTCTTGTTCTTTAGGTTTTTTATATTCTTGTTCTGTGTCCCGGGTCTGTCCCGCGCCTGTCCCGACAGCTGTCCCTTGCGCTGTCTCAAGGTTGTCGTTTCCCGCCTGATATTTGTCGTAATTACAGATTGTTATGACAAGTACGCCTGTCCCGGCGTCTGTCGTTATCATGTCCTCGTCACGCATCCGTTGCAAAACGCGACTTACCCAGTTTTTATTGCGCTCGTGGGCGTCGGCGAAATCGCGAACTGAGATGGCAAGCTGCCCGCGCTCAAGTGATATGGCCTTGCCCTTGTAGCGAACCCGCACGGGCCGCCACGAAGCACGTAAGACCATCCAGGCGAACGCCATGGCCTCCGCATCGCTGCGAAATGCTGGGTGCCCTATCAGGCTGCGGTGAAGGCGCGCGTATCCACTCACTCAGGCACCACCTCGGGCCGAGCCCGGATGATGTCCTGATCGTCTAGATCCTTGATACGTGCTGCTATCCAGCCGTTGATCGTATCGAGAGGTATGAAGGACGTGCGCGACCACCAGCTTGCGTTGATGGCTGCCAGCATGTCCCTAGAGGCCGAGCGGATCAGTGCTTCGTAGCGGGTCATAGATCCTCCACGAATTGCGCTATGATCGTGTCAGCCACGGCTCGGACTTCAGCGTCACGCGACAGGCGATATTCGACTTGGCGAACGGCATGCATGACGGTCGTATGATCCCTGCCGCCGAACAGCCGACCGATCTCTGGATATGAGCGGTCTGTGAGTTTTCGGCTTAGGTACATCGCCAACTGGCGCGGCTGGCAGACACGCTTCGCCCTGCGCTGCGTGGTCATGTCGCCATATGCTAAGCCGTAGTGTTTGGCGACGGCCTGCTTGATGTCATACACCTGCGGCGGCCCCTTGGGGACTGGCGGCGGTGACGGCTCGATGATGATGTAATCCCGAACGCGCGGGACCGGAGCGGCGACGACCACGCGGGGCGACCAGCCTGGCGGATTGGTGCGGCGCGCGATCATTGCAGCAAGTCCCGCAGCAGCGACAGGCGGATGACGACCAGCGTCTCCGAACTGTCGGCGCGCATTGCCATGAAGTCGTGATCGCCCAACGGTCCTGTGATCCAGGCGGGCAATTCCTTCTTGCGCTTAAGCTCACCACGCAGCGGCTTTGCGTCGGCGGCGTATCCCGGCTTTACCGTGATATCCCCCTTTTCCTCCCCTGCCCCTGACAGTGGGACGCGGCGCGCGAGCAAGCCGCCCTCGCGAAGGAAGTTCACCGTCTCGCGCTCGAAACTGTAGCCCCTGCGGCGAGTGTACGCCCCGTTGCGCGGCTTCTTGCCAGCGATTCCTGTGCCCCCCGCCATCTCTACGCTGCCTGCTTGAGGCGGTTAGCGTAGTAGCGGTCCATTGCCTCTTTCAGCATGCGGCATCCACGCTCCGCATCAAGGCGCCGCAGAACGATGTCGCTGGAGTCGGGCGGAAGGTAATCGCGCGAAAGGCCATGTGCCTTGCGAACCGTCTTATAGCGGGCCTGGATTGAGCGAAGCGATCGGCCCGGGAACTTCTCCCACACCTCCCGCGCCTGAAGCCCGGCAAGGACTAAGCCCTCCAGAAAGGCATTGTCCTCGGCGCTCCACAGTGTGGCGTGCTGTGCGGGGCTCATGCTCGCGCCACCCGCTGCGCCACGGCGGCAATCTTCTGCGAGCGGCGACGTAGGCGCGCCTTCTCGATATGGTCGACCCTGCCGTCAGCTTCCGCGTCCAGCTTTTCGTGGATGAACCCGGCGGCTTCCCGGCCGAGCGCGTCGAGGTCGCCATCGTCAGGCTCTACGGACGTAACCAGCTTGCCGGCGATACCAGTGATAATCGACGTGCAATCATCCGGGATCACGCGGAGCAGCTTAACGAACACCGGTAGCGGCATCTTGGCGCGGGCGAAGATGTTGCTGCGGTTGTAGCTCTTGAGAGTGTCGAGAGGCACACCCGTCTCCCGCGCCAGCGTGGCCATCGTCAGGCCGTGATCGTGTTCGGCGAGGCGAAACATCTCAGCTTGCGCCGCCAGTGTTTCACCATCTGTTCCGTAATGATCGAGCATGATGCTTTTCCTCCCCAGGATTATTGGTTGCGGCCATGGAACGAACGTTGAGCCCGATCCCGCTTGGTGAAACTGCTGCGATTGCTGTCGCGCGACTGAAGGATCATGCCGAGAAAGGCGGCTGCGCCGACACCAAGCGGGACACCGACGAAACCGACGAAAAACAGTTCGCTCATGAGGCTTCCCCATGTTGATTGGCTGGTTTGTTGCTCGGCGGGATGGTCGGCGCCGGTTGGCCGCGTTGCGCAGCAAGGTGCCACAGCTCGCGCTCCCACGACTTGTCGGGGCTCACGTCATCTATCGTGACGGTCGCTCGTTTGAAGGTGCCGCCCGGCGCATTCATCTTGTTTCTGGCCGGTAGGACTGAATGTATTGGATCACCTTGCCCGCGTTCTTGAGCGTCAGCGAACGACCCTCGCGAAGCGTCTGGATCAGCGCCCCGTCTCCCATCACTTCGCGGCCGAAGCGCGACGGCGGAATGTTCTTGTCTGCGATGAATTGCTCGACCTTTGCGAGCAGGGCTTGATCGGTGAGCATCTCCATGACCGATCTAAGTATCATAAATTCCCAACGCTGCAACCAAAAAGTGTTGGGAATGTATGAAATAGGCATTGCGTGCCCGTTATGGGATATGGCCGCCATGGCCAAATCTCAGGGCAAGACAGAGGAAAGCCAGAAACGGGCGGTCGTATTAGCGGCGCGCCTTGAGCAGATACGCCCCGATGGATGGTCGGAGCGTCAGTGGTGCCTCAAGGCAGGGGTCAGCTCGTCATTCTTCTCAAATATGCGAGGGACGCCCACAAAGCCGCCTAGCGAGCCCTCTATCGGGAACCTGCGACTTGTTCTTGAAACAGCGGGAACGTCGCTTCCGGAGTTTTTCGTTGCCGAGGCGCGCGGGAGGGTCGTTCGGACGCCGAATAGACGAGAGCTAGAGCGGGCTTTTGCCGAAGCCTTGCCAGGCCTGCCACGGGCACCGGACAGGCGCGCGCAATATCTCGTTCAATCCGTTGCAGATGTCCTTGGGCTTCCCTCAGGTCTTCGCGAAATGCCGGGTAACGACGAGATGTCAGAGGCGGGCGATCGCGAAGCAACCGCTCCTGTTCGGCGAGCCACCAAGTAAGCTGTATCTGCGCTACGGCGCACGATCTGGTGCATCCAACACACGCGACCTCGCAGCCATAAATGCTTGGCGTCGCTGGCTCGCTACGCCCGCGCTTGATCCTAACCTGCTCACCCATGCCTTCGGCCTCGCCCTTTGAGTCGCTGATAGCATGTTCATGTTTCGTTCCGAAATTCCAACATGTCTAGGATTTTTCCTGCGGTGGCAGGCGGGCTTGTAAAAGCAGAGAACCCAAGCCTAGCTTAGCCGATGGCTCTCCAAATTCATCCCAATCCAGGCACGATCGTCATCTGTGATTACAGCACAGGCTTCAAGGAACCCGAAATGGTGAAACGGCGTCTGGCAATAGTCGTCTCGCCTCGTCTTAGGAGGCGCAGCAACCTTTGCTCAGTTGTCCCGCTTTCTACGACCGCGCCAGACCCGCTGGAGCCATGGCATCTGCGGTTGGAGTTCGCCAATCCACTCCCATCACCTTGGGATTCGCCTGTCATGTGGGCAAAGGCTGACATGGTCGCGACCGTCGCGTTCTCCCGTCTGTCCCTGCCGTTCGACGGGAGAGACGCGTTCCGCAATCAAAGGCGATATATTCAGCGTTTAGTGGGGGATGATCAGCTATCCAGCATCAGGCGATGCGTGGCTGCTGCCCTAGGCATAGTCATTGAACGTTAAGCTGCAGTACGCTATATCACACTCGTTCCCGCTCTGCTTCGGTATCGGGCTGAAGTCCTGCACGTCGCAGGCGGGGTCCTCGGGCGATGACAAGCTGAGGGCCTGTCAGAACCGGCCCCGGCTGGCTCGTTCCAGTCGGGGCCTGTCTGTCTCTGGGCCACAGTTATCGCCGTTGCCCCTCCAATCGATCAATAACGCTTCTTCGGCGCGTAGGGATCTTTCGTGCCACGCGTTCCGGTGTACGGATTGACGTTCGGCCGGCTCGACCAGTTGTCGGTGCGCGTCCGGTTCGGCGATGTGCGGTGATACGGTGCGACGTAGGTGCCGGTGGAGCGCTTGAAATAGCCCCGCACTGACGTGCTCCTGGCGTCTGCCGGTGTGGCGGCAACGACTGCCGCGATAGCTGCGAGCATCAATATGCGCATTGGTTTCTCCCCTCTCCTTTGCATCATTTCTTCAGGCACGGATATTTGTCAGCCAGCGCCTTGAAGAACGTGCCTACAAGTAAAGCTTTGCCTTCGGCTGGGTGAGCTTTGACATAGGCGATCATGATGGCGCGTTCATCTATGGACTCTGGCCGCCCTCCTGGCACACAGAAAAGCAGATTATCAAAGCCTTTCCCGTTTTGAGAGTTAGTGATCGCCGCGCCTAGTCTAAGGCCGTCTGACATACCGCGCGTAAGGGCATTGCAGGCAATGACGGCCGTTGCGTCCGTCAACGTACAGAGATGCACATAGTCATCTGCTGTGCTTAGCTGTTTGGGTAGCTCTTCAGCCGTCGCTGGCATGCCCCAGTTAGCCGCCGCGACAGCCACGAGAATTAGCCTTCGCATATCATTCCCCTCTTTTTCTGTAGAATCCTAACCGATCAGGTCGCCAAAAACCACCTGTTGGGAATTTATGATTTTTCCGCTTGACGTGTCATTAATTCCCAACGTATACCCCCTTCAACACGATCAGAGTGTTGGAGGCGGAATATGGTTCAGGATGTGGAAGTTGGGCGCGCCGCTGACGCGGAAGCTGCTCTATCGGCTTCGCCGACCGCGCCTGTAGTCGCGGCCCTGCCGGGTAACGATCAGCCGCGCGACTATGTTAACGAAATGTTCGCCGCGCTGATCAAGCGAAACGCGGACGGTATGCGCGAACGGGAAACGCACGTTCTTCCGCGTGTGTCATGCAAGTCTGGGCTCAACTTTTCGGTTCAGGCCAGCAGTTCCCATTATTGCTCGCCTCGCGACGATCGCGGCCCATGGCATATGGTTGAGATCGGGTACCCGACACGCAAGATTCCCGCTTGGTTGGAATATGCCGAGGAAGTCGGCGCGCCTCTCCAGACGGTCTACGGCTATGTTCCCGTCGCCGTCGTGAACGCTACGATTGCTGCCAATGGCGGCTGGAGCAAGGCGACCGAAAAGCGCCTCGCTGAGCAGGCTTCGGCATGACCGCTAACTCCCACCCTATAGAAGAACCGATGCGCGTTTCGGACGTGCTGGACCGTGCTGCCGATCTTCTGACGCCGGAAGGCGCTTGGACGCAGGAACTTTTTGCCCGCGATATCTGCGGGGGCCCATTGTCCGCTGGGTTCGATGAGGGAGCCGTATGCTGGTGCGCGATTGGCGCTATAGAAAAGGTGACTGGAGAGGAATTCCTTGAAGAGCTTCCCGTTCTCGCCGCCCAGCAACTCGAAAGCGTCCTTCTTACTGCAATCCCGCCTTGGAACGACGCTCCAGAGCGCACTCAAGCTGAGGTCGTAGCCAAGCTGCGCGAAGCCGCCGCCCTCGCACGGGAGCGAGGCGCATGAAAGCCCCCATCTCACAAGAACCCGGTGACTGGATGGCATTGCCTTTTTCAGTCCGAGATGGCGTGTTCCATGCCATTCTCGATCCCGGCGCGGTCGTTGGCTATCGGCTGGAAGCATCAGACGGCGCGCTGGAAACAGCCGCTCACTGGCAAGCAAGGGCGGCCATAGAGGCAATGCGGTTGGCTGGCTGGCGGTACGTTGGCGAAGGCCGCGCAGCATGAACGCCCCCTCTCACATCAAGGCACACAACGCTCTCCGTTACTGCCCTACCTGCACAGCAATGTCAGAGATGGCTGAAGACGGAACGTGTCTTGAATGCCTCTCCATCATAGACCTGACCCTCTGGCAGGAAACAGAGGAAGCATGGGCTTCTGATGCTCGCGCAATGGAGGCCGAGGAATTGGCTCCGCGCGTCATCGTTTGGGATTTCACGAGATGAGCCGCGACGTTCACCCCTACTGGCGCATCTTCGCCGAGGAAGTGCCCTGTGAATTGGGCATCACACTGACAGATGATCAGGTCACGGCGCTTGCGCATGCCATTGAGGGGGCGGCCGAGAACCAATCGACCGGGTGTGGCTGGGATCACATTCCCAATCCCGACCGAGCGGAGATCGAACGCCTTGAGCGGCAATTGAAAGCCGTGCGGGCGGAGGCTGAAAATGCCGAAGACGTGTGGCGCAACGCCTTTGCGTTCATCGGCGGCGTTCGTCCTAGCGAACTGTATCGCGATGGCAATCGTATCAAGGTCGGAGGCTTCTGATGGCCAGCCTTACCCCCTTCTTTGCGTCCGATCGGGCGCTCAACCGTGGATATGGGAGAGTGTTGTGACCGATAAAGATTTCGTACGCGACGCGAGGAAGCGTTGGGACAAGATTCTCGATTACGCGAACGATCCGGCGAAAGACGGGACTGCCGCAGCAATCGCGATTGGCATGTGGGCGACGATGAATGTCGATCGCCTGCTTAAGATCGCTGCCACCAAAACCGAAGGCCGGTCATGATCCCCCTCCCCGAGATCAAGGTAACCGACAAGACCATTCCTGTTCTGGAAAGCTTGGGGGTGTGCCTGAATAGGATGATTGAACTTCAGATGCAGGCTTACCCGTCTGTTTGGTCTGATGCTGAGCGACGCGAGGAAGCGGAGAAGTTTCTTTATGGAGACTTGGCGAATGCGGCTGCGCCGCACCGCGCTGCCAGCCTTCGGCCTCAGCCTGCTTCGCAGTCTTCGCGGAGTGGCATCGACTTTCGCGGGGAGTTAGGCTGATGGCATCCCTCCCTATTCGCCGCCAGCAATTCGACGTGCAAGGGTTCGCGTCATGGTTGGCACGGAACGGCGCGGAGGTTGGCATCCCCACCAATCCCTATGAAGTAATCCGCTATCGCGCTTACGATCGGTCGGGCGCCAAAGCCGCGACCCACATCGTCTATTCGAAGGAGAATGGACTTCTCAATTTCCAGGGTAGTTCGCGCGAGCACTACACCCTGTTCTCTAGCGGGTGCGATTTCCTCAGACCGCAAGCGCTTACGACGCCGACAGCGGTTGCGCCAAAGGCTGCCAAGCTGAGCAAAACCGCATTTGCGCGCGAGAAACTTTTGCAGCGCGACGGCGATGAATGCTGGTTCTGTGGTCTGGCAATGGGCGACGATATCACCATCGAGCACTTAGTTCCCAAGTCTGCCGGCGGCGGCAACAAGCTTGCAAACTACGCCTTGGCCCATGCCCGCTGCAATCATCTAGCGGCCGACAAGCCGCTGATCGAGAAGATTGAACTGCGATCGGCAATGCGCGCCGCGTCAGTCGGTACCCACCCGGAGGGCCAAGACGGCGAAGCTGGCTTGGTACGTAGCATGGGTGGCGCGGTGGCGCAGCCAGACGCCCAAACCACCCCATCGGAGAACCCCTCATGACAACCAAGGTGATCCAAGCGGATAGGGAAGCTGCGGCAAAGCTTGCCGACTGGTTCGGCACGGAGCTGGGCATCGATGGCAATGATCTTGCCGCCATCCTCAATGGTGCGTGGGACGATGAGATTGATGATTTAGGCGCCATCGTTACCGCCTTCGCCTCTCATGCTGATCCGTTGAGAAGGGCTCTGGAGAAGATCGCGGAAGGCGATGAGCCTAGGCCGGTCGGAAAGTCGTGGTTCCCCGACAAGCGGGTCAGCAAGCACGACCAATGCACCCATGGTGTCTGGATGTACGAAACCTGCGGAAACTGCATCGCAGACTTCGCTCTTGCCGCCCTTAGTAGTGGGGAGAACAACAATGGCGAGTAAAGATCGGGCGATTGCCGCTTCGCGTCACCGCGTCACTCAGGCTTCGCCCCAAGCCGCTGCGCGTCTTGGCCATTCGGTGAGTACCGCATATCGCAATCAAGGAGACAATCTGTGATCGAGCAGAGTGAAAGCATCGCCGCGCTCTCGAAAGCCCTGACCCAGGTTCAGGGCAGCGTAGAGGGTGCGGTCAAGGGCAAGGTGAACCCTGCCTTCAAGTCCAAGTACGCCGATCTGACGAGCGTGTGGGAAGCCTGCCGCGAGCCGCTGGTGATGAACGGCCTGTCGGTCGTGCAATTCCCCGGCGAGATGATCGACAACCGCATGACGCTCACCACCCAGCTTTCGCACGAAAGCGGCGAATGGATGCGCTGCACGCTGTCGATCCCGCTCACCAAGGCGGACGCCCAAGGATACGGCTCGGCCGTCACCTATGCCCGCCGCTACGCCCTGGCTGCCGTTGTCGGCGTGTGCCCCGAGGATGACGACGGCAACGCCGCCAGCCGTGCCACGGCCCGGAATGATACCCGTAACGAGGATCGCATCACCGAAGCGCAGCGGGTCGAGCTTATGGCCCTTGCGGCGGGCAAAAACACCGACATGAAGGCGTTCTGCACCTTCTACAAAATCGACGCCCTGCCCGAGCTTCCCGCGTCGAAATACGCGCACGCCAAGGCCGCTCTGACCCGGAAGGAAGCGGCATGATCGAACAGCGCACCGATGAATGGTTCGCGTCGCGCTGCGGCAAGGTGACCGCCAGCCGCATCGCCGACGTGATGGCCAAGACCAAGACCGGCTATGGCGCTGGCCGGGCGAACTACATGGCGCAGCTTGTGGCCGAGCGGCTAACTGGCGCGACGGAGCCCTGCTTCACCAATGCCGCGATGCAATGGGGCACGGAGAAGGAACCCGAGGCGCGCGAGTGCTATTCGTTCCATCGCGGCTTATCCGTGGTCGAGGAAGGCTTTGTCCCGCACCCGGTAATTGACATGGCCGGCGCGTCGCCAGACGGCCTGGTAGGCGATCACGGGCTCGTGGAAATTAAGTGTCCTAACACGGCCACCCACATCGATACCCTGCTGGGCGCTGCGATCGATGACAAGTACATCAAGCAGATGCAGTTCCAGATGGCGTGCTGTGGTCGCAAATGGTGCGACTTCGCATCCTATGACCCCCGGCTTGGTGTCGAGATGCAATTGCACGTCCGCCGAGTGGAACGCGACGACGCACTGATTGCCGAGATCGAGGAAGCAGTTGCCGCGTTTCTGGCTGAGCTTGACGACAAGGTCGCGCGCCTGACTGCCGAGTACCGGAAAGCAGCATGACACTCCCAGAGCGCGCCCAAATCGCCACACAGACTCGCCAGAGTATGGCCAACGAACGCGCGGCCATTTTCCTGCGGATGCTTGACGATGGCATCAACCGGAAAACGGCGCTGTACTATCTTGGCGTTAGCGACCGCACAGCGTCTCGCTACCGGCAGAGGGTGGGCTGATGCTCCCCCGCCGCATCCCCAAGCCTGCCAAGCGCGCTAGTCGTTGGCGTAGCCAGGCGCATTGCAACTTCGTGCGCTCGCATAGCTGTTCGTGGAACGGCTGTGACGGTCGCCCGATCGAGGTTGCACACGTCAGGCTCGGGAGCGGCGCTGGCATAGGCCAAAAGCCGGATGATTTTCTGACGGTAAGTCTGTGCCAGTTTCACCATGCCCAGCAACACCGCGTTGGCGAACAGACCTTTTGGAAGGGCTTTCCGATCGTGGATTTGATCGAAGAGTTCATCAAGGCGAGCCCGAAGCGGGCAGAGATTGAGCGCATCAGAAAGGAGCGCGAGAATGTCTGATCGCATCGCCCCGCTCCACTTCGCCAAGACGGTGCAGGGCTTTGTCCCGGTATCCGCTGCCGCCCGCGAGTTCCACGCCAAGACCAAGATCGGCCAGCGCGTGGAACTGAAAGGCCGGCGCCCGCGCAACGCCGCTCATCACCGCAAGCTGTTCGCGCTCCTGGCATTGCTGGCGGACAACCGGGACGAGTTCTCATCGGCTGATGACGCATTGCTCGGGCTTAAGGCCGTGCTTGGTTACGGGTCATGGAAGCTGCTGCATCCGAAGGCCGAACGTGAAGTGTTCGTGCCCGACAGCATCGCTTTCGAGAACATGGCGCAGGACGATTTTGAAGCATTCTACGAACAGGCGATCGCTGCCGTCCAACGTTGGTGGCTGCCGGTTGCCGACAACGATTTACGCGAAGCCATCGAAGCCTTCGCAGCATAGGAGAAACGACGTGGATTTGGAAACTGCAAAGCGCGCCCTTGATATCGAGATGGGGCCGAATGACGCCGACGCCTCAACCGTCCGCGACTACCTCAAGGAACTGTTGCTTACGGTTCTTATCGAAGAGGAATCGTTCAGCGGGAAGCGTCCGTTCGGCAATAGCGGATGGCAATACGAATTGCTCGGCCCGATCGAGGCCGCCGGTATCGACTGCAACGACTCTGAGGCGCTGTTCGCCGACTTAGTGAACGCGCTGGCAGCATGACTTCGAAGCGCAGCAATACCGCTAGCGCCAAGGGCCGGGATATCGCCCCCGGTGTTCCGGCCCAGAAAGGTAGTGTGATGGAAGAGGATATTGGGCGCGCCCTTCGGGAAGCTGCTCTAGTCGCTGACGCGACCGGAGCCGCAAGCGTCTCCGCCCATGCGGGTGACGATCAGCCGCGCTTGTACGTCATGACTGCCGTGAATGACACTTGGTGTGTCTGGACCAAAAACGGCCGTCGCCCGAAACGTTTTCATGCCTCCCGTGAGGATGCTGAAACCGAAGCAGTTCGTCTGGCGAAGGTCGTGCCGGGGGCAAAGTTCCACGTCCTGCACATGGTGGCGAAATTCTGGGCGCACGAGGCTGGCCCAGCGATCGCCCAAGGAGACGCAGCATGACCGCCCTCCATACCCGCCTCCCCAACTTCGAGCATGAAGCCCGCGTCCTAGCAGTGCGCCGGCAGATGCTTGCCCTAGACCCGCTAGCCAATGAACGCTGGCTCCGTCGAGCAAAAGCATATCCCAGGTTACAGAGGATCAAGCGGAGGGCGGGGTTGTGACAGAGGTTTGCCCGTTTTGCGAACTGTCCCAAATCGCCAGCCCTATCGTGGTTTACGGTAACGTGATGGTATTCACGCCGCTCAATCCAGTCGCGCCAGGCCACCGTCTGGTAGTGCCAAGGGAGCATGTTGCCGACTTCGCCGCTGACCCAAGGGTTTCCGCTGATGTAATGGCAGTAGCTTCCCTGCTGGCACATGAGGCGGGCGGTGCGTTCAACGTTATTACGTCGCGAGGCACTGAAGCTACGCAGTCGGTGATGCACCTTCACCTGCACCTCATTCCCCGGAGTGAAGGAGACGGGCTAAAGCTGCCCTGGACTACCCCCAAGGACATTCAGGGATGACAGCGCCCGAGCGCGTCCTAATCGAAGGAGCGGCCCTTATTACAGGGCTGCCGGCGCGCACCTTGCAATTGATGAGCCAGCGGGGCGACATATGGGGCGCGGCCAAGCTCGGTCGTCGCTGGACCTACAACGAAGCGAGTTTACGCGCATGGCTGCGAGCACAAGAAGCGGCAAACGAGAACCGTCAAACCTCTACAAGCGGGGCGGCATTTACTATGCGCGTGTCGCCGTCGATGGGCGGGAGCAACGACAATCCCTTAAAACGCGCGATCGAGCGGAAGCTAAAAGGCGCCTCGACCAATGGCTGAAAGGCAAGTCCCCCTACCATGGCACGATCCGGCATACCTGGCGCGAGGCCGGGGCTCTGTGGATCGACCAAGGGCAGTGGAAGCCCAAGACGCTCGCGGGGTACGTGAAGCTGCTTGGCGTGCTGGATGCCTATTTCGGCGACAAGTATTGGGATCAAATCGACAAGGCAGCGCTGCAGGGATTCATTCAGATGCGGCGCGATGCCGGGTCGGGTGTGGCCACTATCAACCGATATTTGTCGGTCGTGTCTGGCATCGCAGATACGGTGAAGGAACTACCCGGCTGGCCAGATGTGAACCCGGTGGCGTTGCTTCCGAAGAAACCGCGCAAGGAGAAGCGCAACAGCTACGTGCGTCCCCCGATCGAGGATATCGAGGCCTATTTCGCGCGAATGCACGGCACCTTCCGGGATCTATGCCGTCTGTCCCTACTGACCGGAGCGCGAATGGACGAGCTGGCGACACTGAAAGCGGCGGACGCGCGCAACGGCCGATTGCAACTATGGAAGACAAAGCACGAGTTTCGGGTAATCCCGCTGGACCCGGAGGCGCTGGAGATAGTCAACCGGCAACCGGATCATCGCTCCGGGTATCTGTTCGTGACGCGCAACGGCGACCGCTACAAACGTGTAACCGAGATGTGGCGCGAGGTCGTGCTCCGGGCACAGAAAATGGCACAGCTGAACGGGCGCACGCTCACGAAGATGCGCTTCCACGATCTGCGGCACGAGTATGCCATACGATACCTGGAAAACGGCGGCTCGATCTACACGCTTCAAAAGCTTTTGGGGCACAGCACGATCGGGCAGACCGAATGGTATCTCCGCTATCTTACGCCCGCCCAAGCGGAAGCGGCAAAAAGATAGGCGGCACATTGAACGGCACACTTGCAGCGGTTTCTGGATGTGCTATAGTCCGTTTCACGGCGGAAATCCGTGGGTTTGGAGAGGTGGCAGAGCGGTCGATTGCAGCGGTCTTGAAAACCGCCGTGGGCGGAAGCCCACCGTGGGTTCGAATCCCACCCTCTCCGCCAGCGACCAGCCTGATGCCCAGCCGCCGCGCCTAGACGCCCCCGCGCGAACTGCACCCATGTTTGGATACGGCTTCCCGTAATCTCTGGTAGCTAATCCGCTTGGGGAGCACCGCCCTCGCTGGCGAGCCTCCACCATGAGCCGGTTTCATCGCCCGATGCGAAGGGCGGATGATTGGCCCGAAGCTGCTCGGAAAGAAGCCGTTTTGTCTCGGCTGAGTGGCGCGCGGAAGACCGGGCGCGAAGAACGTGGAATTTAGAGATGGCGCGACCTGCCATTTTCATGGTCTGCTGGATTCTGGATGGAAACCGGCGGGGGCTGAAATGTCATCACCGATCACGACTCCCGATCGCCGGACGGTCCTCGGCTGGGCGGCAAGCGGGTTCGCCTTGGCCGCTGCCGGCGGATCCGCAGCTGCCGCGCAAACATCCGAACTAATGGGGCTCGAGGCGCGCGCGCTCCTGAAGCTTATCCGGACCAGACAAGTCTCGTGCGTAGAAGTCATGCAAGCCTGCCTTCGCCAGATCGACCTGTCGAACGGCAGGTTCAACGCCGTCGTGTCGATGGGCGAGCCCGAAGAACTGCTGCGCGCGGCGCGGGCCAGGGACGCCGAACTGGCAAGCGGGACGGCGGCCGGGCCGCTATGCGGTTTGCCCCACGCCGTCAAAGACCTCGCGTCCTTAAAGGGTTTTCGGTTCACGGCCGGCGGTTCGCCGCTGTTCCGAGACCGGATCGCGACCCGGGACAATTTGCCGACCGAGCGACTTCGCGCTGCCGGGGTCATCTTCATCGGCAAGACCAACGCGCCCGAATTCGGCTTGGGCTCGCACACCTATAACCGCGTGTTCGGTCCGACCCACAATGCCTACGACCCTTCGCGCTCCGCGGGTGGCAGCAGCGGTGGCGCCGCTGTGGCGCTGGCTCTGCGGATGCTGCCGCTGGCGGACGGGTCGGACTATGGCGGCAGCCTGCGCAATCCCGCCGGCTGGAACAATGTGTGCGGGTTTCGAACGAGCTTTGGCCGCGTGCCGCTGGACGGCCCCGACGCATGGCTGCCGTCCATGGGTGTCGCCGGGCCGATGGCGCGGACGGTATCCGATCTGGCGATGCTGCTCTCGGTCCAGGCCGGCTATGATCCGCGCGCACCGCTGTCGATGGAGAGCAGCGGCGCCGGGTTCGCGGGCTCGCTGCAGGCCGATCTGCGCGGGAAACGCGTCGGCTGGCTTGGCGATTTCGGCGGCGCCGTCACGTCCGAACCTGAAGTTCTGGCGGTTTGCCGCGCATCGCTCGGTCGATTCGCGGCAATCGGCTGCACCATTGGCGAAGCCTTGCCTGCCTTCGATATCGAAAGGGCATGGCAGGCGTTCGTAACGCTCAGGGCCTGGCAGTCGGCAGCACCTCTGGCCGATATTGCGCGCGACCCGGCGAAACGCGCGCAGCTCAATGCACAGGCTCTGTTCGAGCTCGACCTCGCCAGCCGGTTGATCCCGAGCGATATCCAGGCAGCCTCGGCGGTGCGCGCCGGTTGGAGCGCGGCGTTCGGCCGCTTGTTCGAGCAGTTCGACGTGCTGGTGGCGCCGACCGCGCAGCTTTTCCCATTCGACATCGCCCAGCTATGGCCGACCGAAATCGCCGGCAAGCAGATGCGCACCTATCACGAATGGATGAAAGGCGTCTGTCTCGTCACGCTCGCGGGGACGCCGTCGCTGGCGGTTCCGGCAGGGTTCAGCCGCACCGGCTTACCGATCGGCCTCCAGATCATCGCGCCGAACCACCAGGAAATGACGTCGTTGCAGTTCGGCGCGGCATATGAGGCGGCTGAGCCCTTGTGGCGAAGGCGCCCACCCAGCTTACGAGCGCATTAGCCAACCTGGCCTCGCGCCACGCGTTGCGGATAGCGGTCCAACAGCGCTATCTGACGACCGCGGGCAGGCGCGACCGGGGAGCGGAACATGGGGAATGCACCAGCGCGAGGCGCGCCGGCCTCCGGCAGAGCGGCATTGCTGCTCCGGCTGCTGCTGGGGTCGCTCTTTATTGCGCATCTCTATTGGAAGTTCGCGATTTTCCCCGGCGGGCTGGATGCCTGGTGGGGAAATCTGCTCAAGGCGGGATATCCGTCTTTCGTTCCCGCCTATGTCCTTTCGGCGGAGCTTGCCGGCGCCCTGCTGCTGATCCCGGGCGTCCTGACCAGATATGTCGCCGGCTACGCCATGCCGATGATGCTCGGCGCGGCTCACTTTTGGATGACGCGCAATGGCTTCTTCTTCACCAAGGCTGGAGCCGAACTGCCGCTCGTCTGGCTGGCGCTTCTTGGCATTCAGGCGGTAGCGGGGGACGGTGACTTCGCGGCGCTCCGGTCACCGGATTCGCGCAGGGCGATGGCATGGTTGCGACGCCGACGCTTTGCCGCTGCCCGCGCCTGACCAATCGTCGTGACGTCTCTGCACTCCAATGACGACAACGGGGCCGCTGTTCGAGAGCCGCCCCGTCGATCGTCTTTAACGGCATTCAAGCCGTGGCTGTCTTTTCCGCGGCGGCGAGCGCCGCGGCGAAGTCGCGATAGGAATGAAGCGGGCGACCCAGCAACCGGGTAAGACGCTCGATGTCGCCGGCCTCCGGGATCATGCCGTCGCTGACAAAGCGCCCGGCCATCAGGCGCATCTCATAGGCTGCCCATTTCGGCATGAAGCTCGCCAGATTCTGCTCGAACGCGCTGGGGTCATCGCCACCATAGACGATCGGGCGACCGAGGAGGTCCGACCAGATGGCGGCCACGTCCGAACCCGTCAGCGTGTCGGGGCCGGCCAATCTGAAAAAGGCGTTCCCCAGCGGCTCGCCCGACGAGTTGGCGGCGTTTATCGATTAGCGGTGTGTTGACGCGGCTCATCAGTCCCGCGATCGCAGCTCGGCTTGGGCGCGCAATGACCGGCCGATTGCTGCGCATCGCAACGTTTCGCACGAGCGGCTCGGCGCGGCTGGACACAGTGTTTGTCGGCGGTTGAGGTGACGGCGGCGACCTGGCCGACGGGCATCTGGGTCAGGCCGAGTCCCGCTACCGCTCCGACCAGCAGCCCGATCCCGGCGAACGCGCCATAGCGGCGCATCACCGTCGGTTTGCGGGCGGGAGGATGGTAGAGTGAGATGCCTGGTTTGCGACGCATGATATTATCTCAGCGACTTATCAGATTTCTCAGCGTCTTCCATTAACCAAGAGCGCATGTGGTCGCTTTTTGATGGTCCAACCCTTGGGATCAGGCGGCGCCCACCTCGACCAGCGCTTCGTACAGATGGTCGGGCAATGTCCGGTGGAACAGGCAGCCGGCTTGGAAATCGTCAGCCCAGCGGACTGTCGCCGCGATCTGGCCCGCTCCAGGCAGGGTCAGCCAGATCACGCTGTCCTTCTTGAGGGCCGAATAGGTCGAGATGCGTGCGCCTTCGGGCGACAAATCGGTCACGCGGCACAATGTCCGGTCGAGCCCACTCCTGCCCAGCTTTGCGTCGAGCGATACCGGTGCGCGCGGCGATCGCCGGCGGCTCATCAATGCGGGTTCGAATTCCGCGGATATATTGATCTGCCTGGCTTCCATGACGGGAAGTCTAGGCATGCGATGCCTAAGAGAGCGTTAAGGACTACGCCTTC
>Ga0207695_10001062_pt1 | contig 48136 bp, 37 predicted proteins | sample KBSC54metaG_FD_184354 | JGI IMG/M metagenome (GOLD analysis project Ga0207695, IMG submission 184354) | Corn rhizosphere microbial communities from Kellogg Biological Station, Michigan, USA - KBS C5-4 metaG (SPAdes) (version 2) | ecosystem: Host-associated > Plants > Roots > Rhizosphere > Soil...
CGACCATGACGGCCCCGTCAGCCGCAATGCGGCGCGTGCGGTGCCGCTCATGCCGGCCGTTACGCATGCGTCGCCTCTGCCAGAGGAGGGACGTCGTGTCGTACAACACGGAAAACATCCGCAACATCGCGCTCACCGGCCATGCCGGTTCGGGCAAGACCACCCTGTTCGAAGCCCTGCTGCACGCTGGTGGCGTGATTCAGGCACAAGGCTCCATCGAACGCGGAACGACCCAATCGGATACCGACGCGCAAGAAAAGGCCCGTGGCCACTCCATCGACAGCTGTATCGCATCGATCGACCGCGGCGACTGCCATATCAATCTGATCGACACTGCCGGCTATGCGGATTTTCGCGGCGGCACGCTCTCGGCTTTCGCGGCCGTCGAAACCATTGCCATCGTCGTCAATGCCGTCAACGGCATCGAACATGGCACGCGCCGCATGATGGAGCATGCGCGCGTACGTGGCCTGGCGCGCATGCTGATCATCAACAAGATCGACTTCGACGGCGCACGGCTGGAGGCACTGGTCAATGCGCTGCGCGAGGAATTCGGTAGCGAGTGTCTGCCGATAAACCTTCCTGCGCTCGGCGGCAAACAGGTGCTCGACTGTTTTTTTCATCGCAAGGGGAGCACGGACTTCTCCTCGCTGGCGCAAGCGCATCAGCAGATCCTGGACCAGGTAGTCGAGGTCAACGAAGCGACCATGGGCGCCTATCTCGATGCGGGCGAAGACGCCTTGACGCCCGAACAACTGCACGATGCCTTCGAGCAATGCCTGCGCGAAGGCCATCTGGTGCCGATCTGCTTTGTGTCGTCCCGCAACGGCGCCGGTGTCGCCGAACTGCTGGACATCATGCAGCGGCTGCTACCCAATCCGTTCGAAGGCAATCCTCCGCCATTCCTTGGCGATGACGGCAAACCGATCGAGATCGCCACCGACCCCAACCGCCATGTCGTGGCCGATGTCTTCAAGATCATCAACGATCCCTTTGTCGGCAAGCTGGGCATCTTCCGTGTATGGCAGGGCACGATCCGCCGTGACACGCAATTGCTTGTCGACGATGGTCGCAAGCCGTTCAAGGTCGGGCATCTGTTTCGACTGCGCGGCAAGAGTCACGAGGAAATCGATGTCGCTATTCCCGGCGATATCGCGGCGGTGGCCAAGGTGGAGGAAATCCACTTCGATGCCGTGCTGCACGATTCGCATGACGAGGATCGCATTCGGTTGTCGCCGCTGGCCTTTCCGCAGCCCATGTATGGCCTGGCCCTTGAACCCAAGCACATGGGTCAGGAGCAGAAGCTTTCGCACGCCCTGTTGCGCCTATCCGAAGAGGATCCCTGCCTGCATACCGAGCACCACAAAGAGCTCAACGAAACGGTGGTACTCGGGCTGTCCGACCTGCATCTGCGCATCACACTGGATCGCATGAAAGACCGCTACGGTGTCGAGGTCGCCACGCACCCACCACGCATTGCCTATCGCGAAACGATCGCCACGCATGCCGAAGGCCATCATCGGCACAAGAAGCAGACCGGTGGTGCCGGGCAGTTCGGCGAGGTATTCCTGCGCGTGGAGCCGCTCGAACGCGGCCGGGGCTTCGAGTTCGTCGACGCGGTGAAAGGCGGCGTCATCCCGGGGCAGTTCCTGCCGGCCATCGAAAAAGGTGTGCGCCAGGCGATGGAACACGGCGCCATTGCCGGCTACCCGCTGCAGGACCTGCGCGTCACTGTGTACGACGGCAAGTATCACCCGGTCGATTCGAAAGAAGTGGCTTTCATCAGCGCCGGGAAAAAAGCCTTTCTCGACGCCGTCGGCAAAGCACGACCGATCGTGCTGGAACCGATCGTCGACGTCGAGGTATCGATCCCACAAGCCAATGTCGGTGACGTAACCGGCGGCCTCGCCGGCAAACGCGCACGCATCATGGGAACCGACGCGTTACGCGGGGACGAGCTGGTCATCAAGGCGCAGGCACCGTTGGCCGAACTGGTCGACTACCCGACCGAGCTGAAAGCCATGACCGGCGGTCGCGGTCGCTACAGCCTGGACCTGAGTCACTACGAACCGGTACCGCCGCCGGTACAGAAGCAGCTCACCGAATCATGGAAGCCGCACCACGAGGACGAATGACGACACGCGCCATCACTCCGCCACGCACCAGAGTGATGGCGCGATTTTCATGCGGCCAGCAGATCAATGAGAGCCTTACCGAACGCCGGAATGTCATCCGGCTTGCGGCTGGTAATCAGATTGCCGTCACGCACCACTTCCTTGTCCTCCCATTTCGCACCTGCGTTTTCCAGATCCTTGCGCAGCGACGGCCACGAAGTCACGGTATGGCCCTTGACCTGATCCGCGTCGATCAAGGTCCACGGGCCATGACAGATCGCCGCAATCGGCTTGCCGGCCTGGCCGAATGCACGTACCAGCGCAATTGCCTCCGGCTTGGTACGCAGCTTGTCCGGATTCATTACGCCCCCAGGCAGCAGCAATGCCTGGTAGTCGGCGGCATCGACATTTTCGAGCGATTGATCGACCTTGACCGAACTCGCCCAGTCACCCCCTTTCCAACCCTTGATTTCGCGGACATCGCCGGGGGCGATCACATCGACAGTAGCGCCCGCTTCTTCGAGCATGCGCTTGGGCTCGGTCAGTTCCGAATATTCAAAGCCATCGGTAGCGAGTGCGGCGATCTTGCGTCCGGCGAGCGGTTTGTTGCTGGGCATGGCGGCAATTCCTTGGGATGGAAGCGGCCACCAGTTTCACCAGGGCGCGATGCAAGGCACGTGTGGAGCGCGTTAGCCGCACGTGATGCACGGTTAGATTGCGATGCTTCCTACAAGCGACCATCCCGCTTGGCAGCCAGATAGCGCTCGATCAAGCGTCCGGACAATTCGTTGCAGGTCACGTCAAGCACCGCCACGCCCTCGCGCCGCAACTTTTCGTGCATCGCCTCGCGCTCGGCCAGATAGCTCATCGCAGATGCGCTGCGCACCGCCGATTCGACGCTTTCGCCAATTTCTCCGGCAGCCTGATCCAGGGCCATCTCACGCAGGCTGACTACCAGCACGAGGTGTCGACGCGACAACATCGAGACGGCCATGCGCAGCTCTTCGTCGTCTTCATCGCGCACGTTGGTGATCAGCACAACGAAAGCACGACGGCGTTGATGCAGCTGCAATGTGCTGGCCGCGCTGACGTAGTCGGTCGCCACGGGCTGCGCCTGCAGGTCATAGCCGGCGCCGAGCAGCATATCCATGCCGCCGCTACCCTGTTGCGGCGGCAGCCAGCGCATGTCCTCGCCGCTGCACGCCAACATGCCCACCGCATCACCCTGGCGCAGCGCGATATAGGCCAGCGCGAGCGACGCATTGAGCACATGATCGAAATGCGAGAGGCGATCGTCCTGTGCCAGCATGCGCCGACCGCCATCGAGCAGCAGCACCACTTGCTGATTGCGCTCGTCGCGGTATTCGCGGGAAATCGGCCGACCGATGCGCGCCGTGGCTTTCCAGTCGATTTTGCGCAGGCTGTCGCCGATGCGGTAGTCGCGCAGCTCCTGGAACTCCGTGCCATCACCGCGACGGCGCTGCAAGCGCGCACCAACGCTGCGCGACGCTACCTCGACGCTCAGGCCTGCCATCTCGGCGAGCGGCGCAAAATTGGGATAAACACGCAGGCTTGCTTCGTCACCCGCGATGCGCCGATGCGTCCACAAGCGCCAAGGCGAACGGAGTCGTACATGGCAACCGGCAAAACGGAACTGTCCACGGCCGCTTGGCGACACGGCGTAGTCAAGCGTCATCTCACGGCCGGGAGCGATACTCAACCGGCGCGGCATGCCACGCACCGGCCATTCGCCTGGGTGCAGGTCATGCAGATCGAAACGCTGCGTGCGCCGCGCCGCGGCGCGCACTTGCAGGCCGACTTTCCACTCACTGACCAGAGGCACCACCGGCGGCAGCTCACGTACGATCCTGGGGCTGGGTTCGCGATAAAGGCGCCAACCGTCGATTGTCGCCAGCAGCACCAGCAACGCGCCGAACGCCAGCCACCACAGCAACGGCAGCCAGCCAATGCTGACCAGAACGCCGATAGCGGTCCAGCCAAGCAGGATTCCCAACAGCGTCAGCCCCGGTCGCATCATTGGCGCGGCGCAGCCACCTTGTGCAACAGCGCCTTCAACACGTCATCGGCGCGTTGCCGTTCGATCAAGGCTTCGGGCGCCAGCATCAGGCGATGACGCAACGCTGGGAGCGCGACGGCTCGCACATCGTCAGGCGTGACGAAATCGCGGCCATCCAGCACCGCCTGCGCGCGTGCCAACCGCACCAGGGCGAGAGCCCCACGCGGGCCCGCACCGCCGATCACGCCCGGCCATTCACGCGTCGCGCGCGTAATGCGTACGGCGTAATCCACCACCGCCGGGTCGACATGCAGCGTCGCCACGCCCTGCTGCAATGCCTGCAACTCCTGCAGGGCCAGCACCGGTTCGACGCGCGACACATCCAGGCCGGCGGCAATACGGCCGCTCAGCACTTCCTCGACCATGCGCTTCTCGTCATCGAGCGAGGGATAGCCGATCACCACCTTGATCAGGAAACGGTCCAGCTGTGCCTCGGGCAACGGATAGGTTCCCTCCTGCTCGATCGGGTTCTGCGTCGCCACCACCATGAAGGGTGCGGGCAACGGGAAGCGACGGCCTTCGATGGTGACCTGGCCCTCCTGCATCGACTCGAGCAAGGCCGCCTGCGTTTTCGCCGGCGCGCGATTGATTTCGTCGGCAAGCAACATGTTGGCAAATACCGGACCGCGGCGTATCTGGAATCGCTCAGCCTTCGGATCGTAGACCGCGTGGCCGGTGACATCGGTGGGCATGAGGTCGGGCGTAAACTGGATGCGCCCGAACGTGCAGCTCACCGATGCGGAAAGTGCGCGCACGAGCAAGGTCTTGCCCAGACCCGGCACGCCTTCGATCAGCACATGGCCGGCGGCAAGCAAGACCAGCAGCACTTGATCGAATACGTCGCTCTGGCCGATGAAGGCCCGCGCGACCTGCTCGCGCAACGCAACCGTGCGCGCAGCCAGTTCACTGAGCGGCAATGGCGGGAGAGTCGATTCGCTTTCGGCGATAAGGGCGGTGTCAGTGGTCATGGGCGGCTCCTGAGTCGTGCCAGGATGGCAAGACTGTCGCGAAACGCCATGGCGTTCGCGGGTGTCTGGAAGGCCCGCGCCAATAGCGCGGGATCAAGGCGGTAACGTTCGGCAAGGCGCTCGTAGAGCGCATCGCCTTCGAGCGTGACGCAAATAGGGTCCATCCGGCGCACGCGCGCCAGCACGGTGCGGCAGGCCATGCTGTGCAGGGTGTAGCCGTTGTCACGACGAAACAGGAACTCGCCAGCGGCCTGAACGTGTTCGAGCAACGCGCGTCGCCGCATCGGCGGCAGGGGTATCACCGGCCCCAGGCGCTCGCCGCGTGCCATCGCCCAGGCGATCAGCAGCAACGCCGAGGCAAGCAACGCTGGCCACCCCTGCGTCAGCAGCTTCATCCAGAACGACGTACCGTCCAATGCGTAGACCAGGTAGACATGCCCTTCGCCAAACCCCGGATCGAGCAAACGCCGTACGAAACGCTGTTGCGCCTCGCCGCGCAGGTATTCATTGCTCAAGGCGTTGAGACTGCCAAGCAGGCTCACCGTGCCTTCATTGACCTGAAAGCGCAGGAAAACATATCCGTCTTTGGCATCGCCGACCGATGCATCGATATCGTGTTGGCTCAGGGGTCGAAGCCGCGTACCGCAAAGCTCGAAGCTGTCGCTCTTGCCATCGCCGGTGACAATCCTGGTGCAGCTGAAGCCTGCACTCTTGGGCTGGATCAGCTTGAGGCGTTCGAATAATGGCGTATGCGTGGCGACCTCGGCCGACCCCGGCGACAGGATCAGGTGGCCGCCGTTACCTACCCATCTGGCCAGACGTTCGGCATCGTCATTGTCGATACGCGTGAGGCCCGCACCAAGTACCAGGGTATCTCCCGACTTCAGGGGAACCTGCATCCGGTTCAACGTCGTGACCGACTTCGCCGGCACGTGCAATTGTTCCAGCGTGCGTTGCAGCGCAAAGAACCGGTTGTAACGCGCTTCGCCATGGGCCGGCTCGTAGGTGTCTACTTCCTTGCGCTCGTACGCACTGAAGAACCACAACGCGCCCAGGCCGATTATGGCAATCGCAACAAGCACGAAGGAGACAACGGTACGATTCATGCCACCCGCTCCGCCTGCGCCGGCCAGCCGATCAACAGGGCCTCGACTTCATGGTCACTCGGAAAGCGATCGGCATACGCGGCGTACTGCCAGGTCCGCACGATGGCTACGGCACGCTGGCGATGTTCTTCGTTGTCCAATGCACGTGCACGTCGCAAACATTCGGCCTCGGTGGCGTCTTCGGGCACGCCGCTATGGGATGCGGCGGCAACTTGCTCCACGCAACCGCGATACAGCAGGGCAAGTGCCTCGCGTCGTTTCCCACCGCGCCACAACATGCGCGTGACACCAGCCAGGTCGTTCGGAAGCGGAGCTTCTGCCGATAGCTCAGTAACACTCGTATGCAACTTCTCGCTCAGCTTGCCGTTTGACCGGGTGCGTACGCGCAGGTGTCGCGCCGCGAATATCGCCAGCATGACAACCGCCACCGCCAGCAACGACCACAGCAGGATATTGATGCCGCCCGCAAAGAGGTTGCCGGTAATAGCTGTTCCCGCGCTCACCGTCTCCCGCCTGGGCTGATCGGCCTGTTGGCGCAGTACCCATTCGAGCTTTTTCACCGGCTGCGCGAAACGCTTGTCTTCATAGGCCTGCGACGCGGCTCTGCTGAATGCGCTGTTGCCACCTGATCTCAACGGATCGAAGACCTTGTCAAGCTGCACGCTTTGCTCGGGCTTGGCCGGCTTCTCGTCGGCAGCGTGCGACATCTGCGGAAAGGCTACACAGGCAAGCACCAGCGCCAATACGCGCCCGGCATTCATCAACCGATGGCGCATGCGGCGAAAGGCGAGATCGATGTCCCACGCTTCAAGCTGCGTGCGTCGCGTGAGGTAAAGGCCAAAACCCGAAGCCACGTACCACGGCTCGATGACGCTCATGGCGAAGTAGCCGACGATGGAAACGAAGATCGACAAGCTTTGCGATGAATCCTGTGGGTTGTGGCGAAACAGGCCGCCGAAGGGATCGGAAACCAGCTCGCGCGGCACGAACAGCGCGATCAAGAGGAACACGCTGAAGAACAGCACCAGTTCCAGTTGCAGGCAGCCGTAAGTGAGCATGGTGGCCGAACCGCTGATATTTCGGCGCAATACACGCCAACGCGGACCGCGCTGCTGGCCAGTCAGCCCTTCGAGCAGCTCCAGTGGCAGGCGTAGCGCGCGCTGGGTATCGAGGCGGCGCCAGCTCAGCGATGCCCAGGTCCCGCCCCAAGGCATTTTTCGCTGGCCGCGCAGCGTTTCGCGCCAGCCCGGTGCGCGGTCGAATACTGCGCGTGACAACACGAATACGGGCAGCCGGTCGAACAATGGCAGCAGCCACCACAGCAATAGCAGGCCCAGCCAGGGCAACCCTATCAAGGAGCCCAACACAATGCAGACAACGGCAATGGGCAGCGTAAAGGCGAACCAGGCCGACCACACCGCGACGGCATGTTCGCGCAGCATGGCCACGCCCAGATCGACCGCCTCGCGCGGCGTGCGTGGACGCAGGACGACGCCGATCCGCTCAAGCTCCATCGTCGCTCCTCGCTCCGCCGCGCCATAACCACAACACGACGAATGCCCACAACAAAGCGGCGCTGCCGTACTTCAGCCAGTCGGGAAACGCCGCCACCGACGACCAGAACGCCTCGATGAATGCGGCCACTACCAACATCGCAAATGCACCCAACGCCAATTGGGCGCCGACCCAGCCGGCCGCAACCATCGCCGGCCCGCGCCGTTGCCGCCCCGGCGCCAGCAAGGTCAGCCCCAGCCGGAGTCCGGCACCGCCCGAAATCACGATCGCGGTAAGCTCGAACGATGAGTGCGCGACCACGAACCGCCAGAACGGTGCGCCATAGCCGATGTTGTCCAGGTGCCCAGCCAGGGCGCCGAAGATCACTCCGTTGGTCGCCAGCACATAGACTGCACCGATGCCAAATACCAGGCCGGATGCGAACGTGCGAAACGCGATGCTGACGTTATTCATGATGTAGTAGCCGAACATGCCCAGATCGGTACCACTGCTTCGACCGAGATGTTCGTTGCCCGGGTCATACATCTGCTCGAAATCATTCAACTGCGTGCTGCCGAAGACGTTGTGCGCAAACTCCGGCCTGAGCGTCACCAGCACGAGGCAGAACAAGGCCGGCAGATACAACAATGCTGCGGCCAACGCCATGCAGCGCCACTCCTTGCGGACCAGGCGCGGAAAACCGGCGACGAGAAACGTCGCCGCGCGTTGCCAGCGCGGCGCAGGTGGCCGATAGAGCAAGCGATGGCCGCGATCGACGATGCGCTGCAGGCGCTCGGTAACTTCACGGCTATAACCGCGTGCACGTGCCAGGGCCAGGTGATGGCATAGACGTCTGTACGTACCTGGAAACGATACCGCCTGGGGTGAACGCATGGTCGGCTGGGGACGCATTTCCACCTGCCGCAACCAGGCTTCGAGCTCGTCCCATTCGTGGGTATGCAATGCGACGAAACGTTCCTGCTTCATGGCCGCCCCAGCAGATAGTTTGCATAGGCAACCAGGCGCCGCACCCCGGCGTCGCCCAACTGTCCGGTCAAGGGCGACAGCAAGTCGGCCAGTTCGCGCTGCCGCTGCGGCGTCAACTGTGGACAACGTTCGGCAAAGTCGACGATGGCCGCCTGCTCTTCGCTGGACAAGCCGACCGGAGGAGCCTCCGCAGGTATGGCAGGCACCTGCGTCCCGCCATGAAGTTCGGCGGTGTGAATGACCATGCTGCCGGCGATCACGTCGCCGATCCGACGAGCATGCGGATCGATCAAGGTACTTGCCAACCCCACGCCATAGACGCCGGGGAGGATGTCCACCACACGCAGCAGGTTTCGAACGACCGACGGCACCAGCGTGATCGGGGCGCCATCGGCACTGACGACGCGCAGCGACATGGCGCGCTTGCCCAGGGTCTGTCCGTTGAACCATACCTCGCAAACGATCGAGTAGATCCAGGTCAGCACAAACATGATCAAGGCGCCGATGCCCATGCCGGCGCGGCCGAAGATGGACAGCGGGATCATCACCGCCCAGAACGCTGCGGCGCGCACACCAAAGTCGATCATCCACGCCTGGGCTCGCGGCAAGGCACCCGCTGCGGGCAACCGCAAAAACACGCCTTCGGGCGTCTCGATCTGGCGGATGGTGTCGAGCATCAGGCGGCGATCAATCGTTGATCACGATGGAGTCGGCGAACACGTCATGCAGGCAGCGACGCTCCGCGCCGAAAATCATCAGGCTGTCGGCCAGGGCAATCAGCCAGCCGACGAAAGGAATGCGGCTCAATATGCTGATCGGCAATGTACGCAGGCCGATCACACGGCGCAGCGAAATGCGTTCCCCATCCGTACGCACGATTTTGATGCCCACGATACGCTTGCCCATGGTCTGCCCGTACTTGTGCAGCATGACGCAATCGATGACTACGATGACGCAGAACAACACCGCCATCAGGATCGTCACCAGTCCAAGGCCCGGCGATTCGACGCCCGTATGCGCAGGTATGTGCCTGTGGCTGTATTGCGAAAAGATGCCCCAAAGGAACGGCGGCAGGAACGCGATCATTGCGATCAGGATATCGAGCAACGCTGCGCCCAACCGCTTGCCCCGGCTCGCCTTGCGCGCTTCAAGGTCAAGCCCGTCGAACGCGACGTCATCGACGCGCGATTGCGGTGCCGCGTACGGATTGACTTCCATGAATCCCCGTTCCCTCGGTGCGCTCATGTGTCCGGCCCCCACGGCGAACACTTGAGCGTCGAGTATAGGCCGGTCGTTTGCGCCGCTTCAATGCGGCCTGCCGGCCCTTCCCGATTTACTTCTGCGCACTTATCCCGGCTTGCTTATTCGGGTTTACTTTTTCTTGGGCTTGAGCATCGTGCCGATGCACTTGGGCGAACCGCAGCGGCAGGCCCAGACTTTCTTCAGGCGTGCGGTGTGGGGCATGTCCAGCACGATGCCATAGTCGTAGGTGAGCTCTTCGCCGGGCTTGATCTTGCGGATCGCCTCGATCACCACCTTGTCCTTGCGCCGATCGCCGCTCTCGCTTTCATCGATCAGCGCCTGGCAGTTCGGGTCGCAGCTGTGATTGATCCAGCGCGCCGTATTGCCCTTGCGATTGGCGTCGATGATGTACTCGTCGTTGAGCGTGAACAGGAACGTATGTCCCGTCTCACCGCCATCGCCGTACATCTTGTCGGCCTCGGCATCGGTCATCAGCGTGCCTTTGTATTCGATGACATGCTCGCCTTTGGCGATGGTGTCCACAGCAAATACGCCATTGCCGTGAATCGGCGAGCGGCGGGCAACAATGCGTCGGGTCATGAACGTCCGGTCTGATCTTGAGGGAAGTCCGAGATGATGCCCTAGATTGGGGAGCGAGTGGAGAGGAACGAGCCTAGGAGTGAGTGGAGAGGAGTGAGGAGTGAGAGAGAGCCTTAGAGCCTTAGAGCCTCGAGGCTTCAGGGACCTGGGCGCTCTTCTCTCACTCCTCACTCCTCACTCCTCTCCACTCACTCCTAAGCTCTTCCGTGGAGGAGCGGGGGATGAGAAGGCGCATCCAGGCCTTGAGGGAAGCCCTTCTCTCACTCCTCACTCCTCTCCACTCACTCCCAGCTCTTCTGCTATATTCAAACAATCGTTTGAGGCCCGATTTCATGAAACGAATCCTCCGCCTGATCGCCCTGGGTGCCCTTGCCGCCGGCCTGGCTGCCTGCGGGCCGCCTAAAAAGAGCGTGTTTCCGCCGACGGTGACGATCCAGGAGATGAAGGTACGCCCCGATGGGCAATGGCAGCTCACAGTGCGCATTCAGAACAACAGCTACGGCAGCATGGATTTTCATTCGGTCGACGGCGAGCTGAAGGTGGCCGACGGCATTCCCGTACGCATCCATGCCGGCTTCGACCTGGACATCCCCGCCTTTGCCGGCGACGTCACCACGATCAGCGTGCTACCCACGGCGGACATGACCGCGGCCATCAAGACCCTGGCCGCGAAGGGTAGCTCGGGCTCGCTGGCCTACTCCCTCGCGGGGCGCGCCAATGCCAAGCCGGAGCAGGAAAAAGAATCCCGCGATTTTGCTTTTCACGGAAACGACTGGTTCTCGCCGGTCCCCGGCATCCCCAATACCTATCGCTGATGCGGTAGCACCGATCACGTACCCAAGCTTTCGAGGACTTACTGTATGACCATCTACAAGGCTCCGCTCGACGACCTGCGCTTCGCTCTTTATGACGTCCTCGGTGCCGAGCAGAAGCTGACCGCTCTGCAAGGCGGCGACGGCCATACCCGCGATCTGCTCGACGCCGTGCTGGAGGAAGCCGGCCGCCTGAGCGAACAGGTGCTGGCACCGACCAACGGCCCGGGTGACGAAGAAGGCTGCCGTTACGACAAGGCCACCCAGACCGTCACCACACCGAAGGGCTTTAAAGAAGCTTTCCGCGCCTTCTCCGAAGGCGGCTGGGCCGGCCTGACCCAGGCGGAGGAATTCGGCGGCCAGGCGTTGCCCAATGCGCTTGGCACCGCCACGATGGAAATCTTCCAGGCCGGCAACCTGGCGTGGAGCCTGTACCCGCTGCTGTCCGAAGGCGCCTGCCACGCGCTGGAAATCCATGGCACCGACGCGCAGAAAGACGAGTTCCTGAAGCCGATCGTCGAGGGCCGCTGGACGGGCACCATGTGCCTGACCGAACCGCAGGCGGGCTCGGATCTGGGCCTGCTCAAGACGCGCGCGGAGAACGGCGAGAACGGCAGCTACCGCATCAGCGGCACCAAGATCTTCATCAGCGCTGGCGAGCACGACCTGGCCGAGAACATCATCCACCTCGTGCTGGCCCGCCTGCCCGACGCACCGGCCGGAAGCCGTGGCATCTCGATGTTCATCGTGCCGAAATTCAAGGTAAACGGCGACGGCTCGCTGGGCGCGCGCAATGCGGTCGCCGCCGGCGCGATCGAGCACAAGATGGGCATTCGCGGCTCGGCTACCTGCGTGATGAATTTCGACGGCGCCGAAGGCTTCCTGATCGGCCAGCCGCACAAGGGTCTGGCCGCGATGTTCACCATGATGAATGCAGCGCGCCTGTCGGTAGGCGTGCAAGGCCTGGCCCTGGCCGAGCGCGCGCTGCAGAACAGCCTGAACTACGCGCGCGAACGCTTGCAGTCGCGTGCGCTGTCGGGCCCGAAATTCCCGGACAAGCCGGCCGATAACCTGTTGGTCCAGCCGGATGTGCGACGCATGCTGCTGACCCAGCGCGCCATCGTCGAAGGCTCGCGCGCCCTGCTGCTGTACACCGCGTTGCAGACCGATATCGAAGGCCGTGCCAAGGACGAAGCCGAGCGCAACAAGGCCAGTGAGCTGGTGGCCTTCCTGATCCCGATCGCCAAGGGCATGGTCACCGAGCTGGCGCAGGAAAGCACCAAGGAAGCGCTGCAGATCTACGGCGGCCATGGCTACATCGCCGAGAACGGCGTGGAACAGTTCGTACGCGACGCACGCATCATCACGCTGTACGAAGGCACTACCGGCATCCAGGCAGCCGATCTGCTTGGCCGCAAGATTCTTCAGCTGCAAGGTATCGGCTTCAAGCATTTCCTCGGCGAAATCGCCGGTTTCTGCCAGCAGCACGCTAGCGACGAGTCGATCCGCCCGCTGATCGGCCAGCTCTCGGTCATCGCCAAGGAATGGGGTGACATGACGCTCAAGCTCGCCCAGCGCGTGCAGGGAAATCCGGAAGAGCTGGGTGCCGCCGCCGTCGATTACCTGTACTACTCCGGCTATGCCGCCCTTGCCTACATGTGGGCACGTAGCGCCGCAGCAGCCGGCAGCCTGTCGGCAACCGCCAGGCAGGCCAAGCTGGACACCGCGAATTTCTACTTCAGCCGGATCCTGCCGCGCAGCCTGATGCACAAGGCCGCCATCGAAGCTGGCGTGGATACCCTCCCAGCGGTGGCGTAACAAAAGCTGACGTCCCTAACGCATACCCCTGCGTTCGGGACTTTCGCGAGACGCTTTGAAAGGTGTAGAACCGGGTCGTCCCTCAACGCTGCCCGGTTTACCCATGAGCGATACGACGTTTTTGATTCGCCTGGCCGAAGACGACGACGATTTCATCCTTGGCCTGGTTCCCCGGTTCGTCGATTTCCCCCTGCCTGCCTGGCGCCGCCGCCACGAATGCATCGATGGCATTCGCAAGGACCTGCTGCGCCATCTGGAAGACGAACCCGCCAATAGCTACCTGTTCATTGCCGAAGACGAGGATGGCGAACGTGTCGGCTTTGTCCACCTGCAAAAGACGCAGGATTTCTTCACCGGTCGTAGCAACTGCCACATTTCCGATCTGGCTGTGGTGACGGCGCATGAAGGGCGCGGCGTGGCCAAGGCGCTGCTGGAACATACCCAGGAGTGGGCGCGCGAACACCGCTGCCAGTTGATTACCCTGGCGGTGTTGCCGGGCAACGAGCGAGCACGGGCGCTGTACGAAGCGGCAGGCTTCGGTACCGACCTGGTCCGCATGGCCAAGCCGGTGCATTGAGCCGCAAACGAAAAGTGGCGCCGAAGCGCCACTTTCGTTCAACCAGGGACGACGAAGACGCTTAGTTCTTCGTCGCTTCCTTGGACTCGCGCGAATCCAGGCGCTGGGCCGCACGATCGATGTTGGCCAACGACAGCAGATGCGAGTAGATCCAGCCGAACACGCCTTCGCGCAGGAACTCGTGGGCGGTCTTTTCGTCCAGCTCGCGCAGCTTGTTCTCGTTGACCACGAACAGGCCGTTCAAGTTGATCGTCTTGCCGTCCTTTTCCAGGCGGATATTGCGCGGCTCGAGCAGGTCGTGCTTGCGCAGCTGCTGCATGAACCACTGCGTGCGCCCGACATGCTGCTGGAATTCACCGAGGAAGTTCACGGCGTTGGCCAGGATCTCGCTGTCGGTGCCGTCTTCCTTGAAGAGACGGTCGCCGTCGTTGCTGCCGAAGCCCTCGTAGGCCTCGTCCAGGAACACGGTGAAATCGTCGCCTTCCTGGCCAGCCGGCTTTTCGGCCAGCACGAACGGATAGCGGCGCACGAAAGCCGGCACGTAGACGTTGGCTTCCCACACGCCATTGGCGTCGACGAACAGGTTTTCGTTCTGGCGCAGGCCGAGCAAGGCCATCGGGCCGGCGTCTTCGACGCTCGCCCCGGCGAACAGGATCGGCATGTCGCGTGCAGCCAGCGCAAATTCCACCCCGGTCAACGGTACGGAATGCACATTGGCGGCAAATTTCAGGCTCTGCAGTCCCTTGAGACGCAGATCCTTATGCTGGGTGCGGTTGAGCGGCACCGGACGCTCGTAGAAAAGAACTTCAGCCACGTCACTTACCTCTGCCCCGCCGTGCCGGGGCCGCCACCGATGGCTTCCCCTCCCAAAAACCCGGCGTCGGGTCTACAGATGAACGCCCACTATATCAGCGCTTTGGCAGGCTCGGAAATCCCCTCGTTTTTTGAGGAATCGCCCAGGCCTATCAGCGGCTTGCACAAGTTTTGCAATACGAAATGGTCTATGCTGCGGCACATCGCAACATCGCAAAAACCGACCTTTCGCTTTGCTTGAAGGACGAGACATGCTGATGGAAGTGCCAAACCGGGTCGCCGATCTACACTCGACCCGTGTGCTGTCGCTGGACGCCGCCGGCCGTATCCTCGACTGGATCAGCTGGCAGGACGCTGTTTGCCTCTATGTTCGTGAAGCGGTGGCCTGGACCCTGGGCGACCCCTGCATCACGGTGCATGGCGGCCACAACCGCCTGAGCGGCGAACAGAGCCAGCTGCGGCTGCATCCGATCGTCGCCAGTACCGGCCATTGCCGCGACCACGCCATCGACCCCGCGCCCGCACTGACCAACACCGCACTGTTCGCCCGCGATCGCTATCTCTGCCTGTATTGCGGCAATCATTTCAGCCGCGGCGAGTTGACGCGCGACCACGTCATGCCGATTTCCAAGCATGGCAAGGACGAATGGGAAAACGTCGTCAGCGCCTGCCTGGCCTGCAACCTCAAAAAGAGCAACCGCACGCCGCAGCAGGCCAATATGCCGCTGCTGGCGGTACCCTACCGGCCGAGCTGGGTCGAGCACCTGATCCTGTCCAACCGCAACATTCTGGCCGACCAGATGGAATTCCTGGTCAATCACCTGCCGCGCAACCGGCGCCACCAGATGAGCTGATGGATTGAGCGCCCCTTGGGGCGCTCAATGTTTTTCACCGGGCTGCGCATTGTCTTCGAAATGCTCCAGGTCATCCCGCGCCAGCTCGGCCAGGTGACAGTAATGGCGCCGGATACGTTCCAGCGTCTTGTCGTCCAGCTCTTCCAGGTTCAGCAGCGCGTTGTGCGCCCTGCTGCAGCGAATCAGCTCGTCGAGCTTGATTTGCAACGCCGAGGTATCGCGGTTCTGGGTGTTCTGGATCAGGAATACCATCAGGAAAGTAATGATCGTCGTGCCGGTGTTTATCACCAGTTGCCAGGTATCGCCGAAGCGAAAAAGTGGACCGGTAGCCGCCCAGACGACGATCATCAAGGCGGCGATGACGAAGGCCGCCGGTTTACCTGAATAACGGGCGATGGCCGCCGCAAAGCGGCCGAAGGTAGTCTGCATGCTCATGGGGGGCGATCCAGGTGGCCAGCGTTCAGCCTGCCCGCCAGGCTGTGCGCAGAACGTGCAAAACGGGACCCATTGATACGTAAACGGGCTCCCCGGCATGACTTTTTCACTTCCCCGCCCTTGCCCCGCCCCGCCGCTGGTTCAACAATACGCGCTATGACCGACCTTACCCGCTTCCCCCATCTGGCGCAGATCGATGCGCCGGCCGACCTGCGCCGCGTTCCGGACGACGAGCTGCCTGCCGTTGCCGATGAACTGCGCGAATTCCTGATCGAGTCGGTCGCCAGCTCGGGGGGGCACTTCGGTGCGGGCCTGGGCGTGGTCGAACTGACAGTCGCGCTGCACCACGTTTTCGAAACGCCCCGCGATCGCCTGGTATGGGACGTCGGGCATCAGTGCTACCCGCACAAGATTCTTACCGGCCGCCGCGATCGCATTACCACGATCAAGAAAAAGGATGGCCTTGCACCTTTCCCGCGCCGCGAGGAAAGCGAGTACGACACCTTCGGCGTCGGCCATTCCTCGACCTCGATCTCGGCTGCGCTCGGCATGGCCATCGCCGCGCAGCGCAAAGGCGACAACCGCAAGGTGGTAGCGGTGATCGGCGATGGCGCGATGACCGCCGGCATGGCCTTCGAAGCGCTGAACCACGGCGGCGACGTCGAGCCGAACATGCTGGTGGTGTTCAACGACAACGGTATGTCGATCAGCGAGAACGTCGGTGCGCTGACCAAGATGATGGCGCGTGCGATGTCCAGCCGTACGCTCAATGTCTGGCGCGAACGCGCCAAGCGCGCCATCCCCAAGCAATCGTTTTTCGGCCGCTTCTTCAAGCGCTGGGAAGAACACGCCAAGGGCATGTTCGTGCCCAGCACGCTGTTCGAGGAGCTGGGTTTTCACTACACCGGCCCGATCGACGGTCACAATATTCCGCAATTGCTGGCGGCCCTGCGCATGGTCAAGGACCTGCCTGGCCCGCAGCTTCTGCATGTCATCACCACCAAAGGCAAGGGCTATGCGCCCGCCGAGCAGGCGCAGATCGAATACCACGCGGTGGGTCCGTTCGATCCGCAAGCCGGCCTGGTAAAAAAGAACGCGCCGAGCAAGCCGACCTATACCGACATATTCAGCGACTGGCTGTGCGACATGGCGGCGAGCGACACGCGCCTGTTCGGCATTACCCCTGCGATGCGCGAAGGCTCGGGTCTGGTCCGGTTTTCCAAGGAACATCCCAACCGTTACTTTGACGTAGCGATCGCCGAGCAGCACGCCGTGACGCTTGCCGCGGGCATGGCCTGCGAAGGCGCCAAGCCGGTGGTAGCTATCTACTCCACTTTCCTGCAGCGCGCCTACGACCAGGCGATTCACGACGTCGCCCTGCAGAATCTCGATGTCACTTTCGCGATCGATCGCGCCGGCGTGGTCGGCCCCGATGGCGCCACGCATGCGGGCAGCTTCGACCTGTCGTTCCTGCGCTGCCTGCCGAACATGCTGATCATGGCGCCGGCCGACGAAAACGAATGCCGCATGATGCTCAGCACCGGCTTCCAGTACGCCGGCCCGGCAGCGATTCGATACCCCCGTGGCACCGGCACCGGCGCTGCCATCCAGAAGGCCCTCGATACCTTGCCCATCGGCAAGGCGGAGATGCGCCGTCGCGGCCATGGCCTGGCGATACTGTCGTTCGGCGCGATGCTCGCCCCAGCCACGGAAATCGCGGCCGAGATGGATGCGACGCTGGTCAATATGCGTTTCGTCAAACCGCTGGACGAGGCAATGATCGTCAACCTCGCCAAAACCCACGATGCCTTCGTCACGCTCGAAGACAACGCCATCGCCGGTGGCGCCGGCAGCGGCGTAGCCGAATGCCTGGCGGCCCATGGCATCGTCAAGCCGATCCTGCACCTGGGCCTGCCTGACAGCTACTTGGAACACGGCAGCCGCGAAGAGGTGCTGACCATGGCTGGGCTGGACCTGCCGAGCATCCGCACGGCGATCCGCGCACGCTTCCCGCAATTTGCGCAGATGGTCGGGGCTGGCTAATAAGCCGCTTGTAAATCAGATAGCCGGATGCACAGCTGGCCTGCGACGCGACGGTCGCGACTGACGTCGCGGTCGTCGCCTTCCAGTATTGCCAGGCTGCTGGACATTTAGAATTTCTAAACGCGCCTCCGACGCATCCCTGCGCCAATCCATGTCTTCAGGCACTGTCGGCCCGGCGATTCTTGCCGCATGTATAGCGTTTGTCGTGACGCGCTCCTGTGCGCGCCATCATTTTGCTGACAGGGTGAGAGGTTCCATGATTCGTCATCTACGTGTTTCTCCTTCGGCGCGACGCGCCTTCTGGTGCGCCGCCATGCTCGCCGCCGGCATGACGCTGACGCCCTGGGCCAATGCCATCGCTACCGACAAAAAGCCCGCTGCGGAAGTCGACGCGGACAAGAAATCCGACAACGACCTGCCGCCGCTGCCCGCCGACAAGACCGTGCATCAGACCGTGCGTGTCGACGGCAAGACGATCTCCTACGACGCCACCGTGGGTTCCATCCCGGTACGCGATGCCAAGGGCAAGAAGATCGCCGAGGTGGTGTTTACCGCCTATGTGGTACCGGGCAAGGACCCGCGTCGCCCGGTGACGTTTGCCTTCAACGGCGGCCCCGGTGCGTCGTCGGTGTACTTGAACATGGGCGCGATCGGTCCCAAGCGCATCCAGTTCGGTGTCGATGGCGATGCGCCGTCCGATGCAGCCGTATCCAAGGACAACCCCAACACCTGGCTGGGCATGAGCGACCTGGTGTTTATCGATCCGGTCGGCACCGGCTTTTCGCGCTCGCTGGAAGACGGCGAGGCCACCAAGAAAGATTTCTACTCCACCGAAGCGGATATCACCTATCTCTCCCGCGTGGTCTACGACTGGCTGGTCGAGCATGGCCGCCTGCGTGCGCCGAAGTACGTGATGGGCGAAAGCTACGGCGGCTATCGTGCGCCGCGCATCGCCTATGCGTTGCAGACCAAGATGGGTGTGGGCGTCAACGGCCTGGTCATGGTGTCGCCGTATCTCGACCCTGCCGCCATCGGTGACGACGACTCGCTGTCGCCGCTGCCGTGGATGATCAACCTGCCGTCGATGACGGCCGCGCATCTGGAATCGCAGGGCAAGCTCACACCCGAGGCGATGAGTGATGTCGAAACCTATGTGCGCACGCAGTTCGTCACCGACTTCCTCGCCGGCCGCTCCGATCCGGGTGCGATCAGCCGCATGGTGCAAAAGGTTTCCAGCTACACCGGGCTTGACCAGGCCCTGGTCGCCAAGCTCGATGGCCGTGTCGACGTGGATACCTACCTGCGCGAAATCCATCGCTCCGACAAGAAGATCGGCAGCGTGTACGACTCCAATGTCACTGCATGGGATCCCTTCCCGGGCTCGGCGCAACGTGCTTCGGGCGACCCGATTCTCGAAGCCTTGCTGGCCCCGGCCACCAGCGCGATGGTCGACTTCGTGACGCGTGAGGTGGGCTGGAAAACCGATGCCCATTACGAGGCCTTGTCGTATACGGTCAATCGCGAATGGGATCGCGGTGCCAGCGACGACAAGCCGGTGACCGAGTTGCGCAAGGCGATCGCCAACGATCCGAACATGAAGGTGTTGATCGCACACGGCTATAACGACCTGTCCTGCCCGTTCTACACCTCGCAGCTGATCGTCAACCAGTTGCCCGCCTTCGGCCAGGCACAACGCGTGAAGTTGGCCGTCTATCCGGGTGGCCACATGTTCTATAGCCGCCAGGCGAGTGGCGAAGCCTTCAAGGCCGATGCAGCGGCCATGTTCGGAAGCAAGTAAAGCCTCGACAAGCCTGCCTCTCCCGAGCGAGAGGCAGGCGATATCATCGGATGTCCTATCGAGACCAGGCGAACCGCGATGCTTTCCGACACCCGCCGATCCGTATCTTGTTGCGTGGCGCTTGCCTGTCTTCTGGTATCTGCGGTCACCGGCAACGCTCAAGCAACTGACGCAACGCGCTGGCAGGCACAGGCCCAGTCTGTGACCATCACCCGCGATGATTGGGGCATTGCCCACGTACATGGCAAGACCGACGCCGATGCCGTGTTCGGCATGGTCTACGCGCAAGCGGAAGACGACTTCAACCGCGTCGAAACCAATTACCTCAATTCCCTTGGCCGGCTCGCCGAGGCCGAAGGCGAATCTGCCATCTGGCGCGACCTGCGCATGAAGCTGTTCATCGATCCGGTGGTGCTCAAGCAGCGCTACGCCGCCAGCCCGCGCTGGCTGAAAGAGCTGATGAACGCCTGGGCGGACGGTCTTAACTATTACCTCGCAACCCATCCGGACACGCACCCTCGTGTCATCACGCGTTTCGAACCGTGGATGGCGCTCAGCTTTAGCGAAGGCAGCATCGGTGGCGATATCGAACGGGTATCGCTCGACAAGTTGCAGGCTTTTTATGGTCACGATGGTGAACCGGTCGCCTATGTCGATCCGCCATCGAGCTGGCAGGAACCGTCCGGCTCCAATGGCATTGCCATCGCGCCCAAGCTGACTGCCAACGGACACGCGCTGCTGTTGATCAACCCGCATACGTCGTTCTTTTTCCGCTCCGAGTTGCAGATGAGCAGCGATGCGGGCCTGGATGCGTATGGTGCAGTGACCTGGGGTCAGTTCTTCGTTTACCAGGGTTTCAATCACCACATCGGATGGATGCATACCTCCACCGGTGCCGATGTAGTGGACGAATTCGCCGAGACGATCGTGCACCAGAACGGCGAGGTGCTCTATCGCTATGGCAATGAGTTGAAGCCGATAACGACGCGTACGATCGATGTGCCTTTCCGCAAAGCCGATGGCTCCATGGGCAACCGCCGCTTTACCGTCTATGCCAGCCACCACGGCCCGATCGTGCGCGCGGCGGACGGCAAGTGGATCGCTATCGCGCTTATGAACAAGCCGATGGAAGCGCTCGAGCAGAGCTGGCTACGCACCAAGGCCAGCGATTATGCGAGCTACCTGAAAGTCGCCGAGCTCAAGGCCAACTCCTCCAACAACACCATCTTTGCCGATGACAAGGGCGAGATCGCCTATCTGCATCCGCAGTTCATCCCGCGTCGCGATGATCGGTTCGATTACACCAAGCCGGTGGATGGCAGCGATCCTGCAACTGACTGGAAAGACCTGCATGCATTGAACGAGGCACCGCATCTGCTCGATCCTGCCAACGGATGGATCGCCAATACCAACAACTGGCCCTACTCCGCCGCCGCACAGTACAGCCCCAGGCGTGAGGACTATCCGCGCTATATGGATAGCGCGGGAGAAAACCCACGCGGTATCCACGCCACACGAGTGCTGAGTGACCAGCGCGATTTCACCATGGCATCGCTGATCAGCGCCGCGTTCGATTCCTACCTGCCCGCATTCGCGCGCCAGATCCCCGTCCTGCTGGGCGACTACGATGCCCTTCCGGCGGCCGACCCGCTGAAAAAGAAGCTCGCCGGGCCGATCGCACTGCTGCGTCACTGGGACTATCGCTGGGGTATCGCCTCGATGCCGACCACGCTGGCGGTGTTCTGGGGCGATACGCTTTGGGACAAGGTCGATACCTTCGATACCCACGAAGGCCTGTCGATCTATGACGTCATGGCCACCAAGGCCGGTAGCCAGGCTCGCCTGCAGGCACTGAGCGATGCATCCGATCGCCTTGAAAAGGACTTCGGCAGCTGGGGCGTGCCGTGGGGCGAGGTCAACCGTTTCCAACGTATTGATGGCGCCATCGTGCAGCCGTTCGACGACGCCAAACCCAGCATCCCGGTGCCGTTCACTTCATCGCGTTGGGGCTCGCTCGCCTCGTTCGGCGCACACCGCTGGCCAGGCACGAAACGCTACTACGGCACCAGCGGAAACAGCTTCGTCGCCGTGGTCGAGTTCGGCCCTAAGGTGCAGGCGCGCGCGGTGACCGCAGGTGGAGAAAGCGGCCATCCGCAATCGTTGCACTTCAACGACGAAGCCGAGCGCTACACCACCGGCAACCTGCGCACGGTTTACTTCTGGCCGGAACAGCTCAAGGGGCATACCGAGCGCGTCTATCACCCGGGCTCCGGATCGGGTCAACCGTAGCGACCGCCACTGACCCGGTCGCGACCCTCCAGGTCGCGAAACGTCTCGACGTGGGCAAAGCCTGCGGCCTGCAACAGATGTCGCACGGCGTCGCCCTGGTTCCAGCCATGCTCCATCAGCAGCCAGCCGCCGTTTTCCAGGTGCGCTGGCGCGTCGCCGACGATCTGGCGTATGGCATCCAGGCCATCGGCACCGGACGAGAGCGCACTGGCCGGCTCGAAGCGCAAGTCGCCCTGCTCCAAGTGAATGTCACCGGTTTCGATGTAGGGCGGGTTGGACACGATCATGTCGAAACGACGGCCGGTCAGCGGCTCGAGCCAATCGCCTCGCACGCACTGGACACGCACACCCAATCGTTGCGCATTGCGCTCGGCAACGGCCAGCGCGTCGATGCTGCGATCGGTCGCCACGACGTGTGCACGCTTGCGCTCATGGGCCAGCGCCAACGCTATCGCACCGCTTCCAGTACCTAGGTCGGCTACCGATACGGGTGCATCGACAGGCAGCCGCTGCAGCGCGAGCTCGACCAGCAATTCGGTTTCCGGCCGCGGAATCAGTGTGGCCTGGGATACCTCCAGGTCGAACGACCAGAAGCCGCGCCGGCCGGCAATATACGCAACCGGCTCACCTACCGCGCGCCGCTCCAGCATGGCGCGGTAAGTGCGCAGCACAGTGGCGTCGAGCGGATCGGTATCGTGCGCAATCAGCCAGCTGCGCGGCTTGTCCAGGGCGTATAGAAGCAGCAGCTCGGCCTCGCTACGCTCGATGCGTCGCGAGCCTTCTGCCAATGCCTGCTTTACGTCGGTCATTCCTACATCGGTCATGCCTTGTCCACTTCCTGCTTGATCGTCGTACGTTTTTGCCAGTAGCCACCGCGGATCCAGGCCGCGAATGCCCAGCGTAGCCAACCGATCAGGGCGTTGGCCAGCCACAGCGCCCATGCCAGCATGGCGATCTTGTAAACCCACAACGACACACTGAAGACGCCACCACGCGGCAATTGTCCAGCAGCCTGATCGATAAACCAGCTCAACCGGGTTACCGACGAGTCATTGCCGACGATATGCATGTCGGGCAGACCGAGCAGACCGTTGGGGACAGCGCCAATTAGCACGACCAACGCGACCAGGCTAAAGGCGATCAAAAATGCCTGCGTTATATTGAACAGTATCGCTCTGGATTTTTCAGATAGCTCGTAGCGCGCACGCAAGCCAAACAGGACCAACCATGCCGCTACCAACGCGAACCCGGCCCAGCTCATGGTGGAAAAGCCCAGTCCCAACAAGAGCCATTGATGAAAACGTAGGGGCGTCGGAGCATAGCGTGCAAGCAGCCAGGCAACGATAAGCAACACGACCAACTGCGGCCAGTACAACACCGCCGGGCCATCCGTCGGCCCCCAGGTCCACAGCACCCAGCGGTCGCGCGGCAGACCTGCATTCACATCGATATTGGCTGCAGGCGCCCCCAGATCGAGCGACGAGGTACGCAGCAAGGTTGCCATGCCGTGCGGCTCGCGCAAGCCGATCTCGTAGCGATGGTCGCCCGGCAAGAGCGGCAAGCCAAGCTTGCCGTCGCGAATGCCCAGGCTGAGCGCGACACCATCGCGATGTGCACTGAGTAAAGTAGCGCCCGCCGGCAGGACGATCGCGTGCTCGCCACCACGAGTGCTGCGGATATGCAAGGTCACTGTCGTATCGGTCGCTCGCTCACCGGTCTGCTGGTCAATCATCACTTCGTCGAAAGCCACGCTTTGACCGGCGACCGCGGTGGGGCGGCTGATCGTCAACTGCAGCTGCTCGCCGGGCAGCGGATGAAAGCCGAGGCCATCACCGCTACTACTTCCGGGCACACCTTCGCTATCCACGTGCAGGATGGCAGCCACCTGCAACACCCAAACCTCGGCTCGCTCGCCCAGCCCCGGTGCTTTCAACACGAGCTTGTCGACGTGATCGAGGCGGCTGTTCCATTCGACCGTGTCCTGTCCGGCGTTGAAGGTGATACCGATACGCCCGTCATGGACGCGCAAGTCATCACCGGTGGGGTGTTCGCCCGCAAGCAAGGGCAGGTCGAGGCTAAACCCACCCTCGCTGGGCGCAATGCGTTCGACCTGCGTGCGCACTGTCCAGTCCACATCGAGCATCAAGGTCCGCGTAACTCGTACATAGGGCGGAAATGTCTGCGTGGCTTGCGGCTGATTGTCTGCGCCGCCCGCATGGCGTACTCGATTGATTGCAAGGCTGTCGCCCAGCAGGCGTCCTGCATCGATACTTTCAGTGGACCAGCCTTGTCCGGTAAAGACGATGCGCTGAGGCGCATTGGAAAACAGCAGCCCTACTGTATCGGCCTCGCTGGCGTGATAGCGCAAGCTGACCCGGTGCACGCCGCGATCCAACCGCAACCACAGTTCGTTGTCGTCGCGACTCAGGGGTGCGTCGCCATGGCCATCGACAGTGACGCTTTGCAGGGCCACCGTGTCGTCAGGGTGCGGCAACTCGAATGCCACAGTGGCACCAGCGTGTACCTCCATATCGACAACGATATCGTCGCCGTTGGCCTGTACGGTCGCCTGCGCCACCGCGGCACATTGCGGCACGCACTTGGGTGCTTCGACCAGGCGGCCATGCAACTGATCAAGCAGATTCTGGTCCGGCAGCGACTGCGCATGCGCACCGTGCGGGATCAAGGCAATCGCCAGCAAAGCTACGCCAACACTCCCACGCATGCGCCAACGCGGCCATGAAGGCGTATTCAGTAGCGACAGAGCAAGCCTTGCCAGCCACACGACCAGCAAGGCCAGCATCACTACGCGCAAGATGCGGACCAGCCAGGAGGGCGCGATGATCAATCGCATGGTCTGTTCCGCTGTCACCGGGCCAGACCACGCCAGGCGATAGTTGTTGCCGACGTCCCAGTGTGGCGTACCGCCACCTGCCTGGATCACGCTATGCGTGTCGAAACTGTATGCCGTTGTAGCCGTTGACACGGCCATACTCGCCAGGCTGGAAGCGTCACGTCGCTCCTTCATGGCCTTGGGCCGCGCGACAGCACCGCCTACGATTCCGTTGTTGCCCATTGCCATTTCCGTCGGCGGCGGAAGCGGCGCCGGGACCGGGGCCGCCGCGGGCAGCGGCTCGGCCATTTGCACATATTCCCCTGGCGTGAGTTCGCCGTCCTCCAGTTGAGGATGCAAGGCATACTGCATTTGTCTCTCCGCAAACGGCAGCGAGAACAGCACACTCAACACTAGCGCAGCCACTGCTCCAACCCGCACGGCGCCATGCAAGCGCCCCACCGGCAACGCACGCATCAATAGAGCGAGCGCCAGCGCAACTCCCAGCGTCCAACGCGGCGCACCCGCTTCGTGTTGCGACAACACGAGAAATCCGATCGCCAGCAACGTCCACGACCAACCCAGCCAGCGACCGGTAAGCAGTGCTATCAACGCGACGACGAACAGATCGAGCAGGCTCCAGCGAGCGACCCAGGTATCGGGCGCGCGATCTGCACCAGGAGCACCCAGCAGGCGATATCCGTAGGGCAAATGCAGCGTGGCATCGATATGCTCGAACGGAACCTGCCAGCCGGCTGCCGACAATGCTCCCGCGTGCGTCGGGAGACGAAGTCCTGCGGAAAGCTCGATCTTCTTGTCGCGCACTTCGATACCTTCATGCTGATTGGCACCCGAGGTGATCAGCAGCGGCGTGTCGTTGAGCGATGCACGCTGCAACTGCCAGGGCGCGGTTACGTCCAGCCGTTGGGTATTTCGCAGTTCGCCATTCACGCGGTCAGCCACATTCAACCCACGGCCGTCGAAATCAAGCCATAGCTGGCGCGTCAAGGTCAGCCGATCGCCCTGCCCGCCTTCACCACCACGCGTGCCCGACTCGATCGTAATGCCATTGCTCTTGTCCATCACGAAAGCAGGCAACTCTTGCCATTCGCTCGGTACGCCGCCTTGTGCGGCATCCGTCCCCTGCCCGTCGACGCGCGTACTGCGCAGCTGGGGTTGATCGGAATAGCTCCAGATTTCCTGCGCGGGCCACGGCGCAGACGTTGCCGACAAGTCCACGTGCTTCAGCGGTTCCACTGCACGCGCCTGCAAGGTCACCGTCCAGTCACCAGGCCGCAGTTGCACACGCAGGCGACCGTCGTTCTCCAGGCGTACCGGTAGATCGCCATCGAGCGAGGTGGCAACAAAACCCTTGGGTAACGCCGGCCCCAGCCATTGCTCGCGCGCGCTGCCAGCGACATTGAGCATCAGTCTTGTTTCGAGGGTGCCAGGCAAGCCATCCTGCAGATGGCGATAGACGCGCACCGACAAGGCATCGGCAGCACGTTGAGTCGCCGCCGCTTCGCCCAGCGTCAACTGATCGCCGTCGCGTTCGACGCGCGTGACCTCGGTGCCATCCAGCTTGAGATGAATCAGACCGATCGTTTCGGGCACGACCAGCTGGGCGGGCCGTTCACTCCACGGCAGGTCGCCGCGCAAGCTGTAGTCACCGCTTTCCAGCCACACCTGCGGCTGGTCATCGTTCTTCAATACCGGCAGTGGCTTGTCATTGGCGGTGACCTGTTGCGGCCAGTAGCGCGCGTCCCCAGGCAAGGCGATCCAGCCTGGCGCATCGACGTGGACGTCGAGGCTGAAGCGTGCGCCATCCTTGTTCGCCTCCAGCGCCAGCCGCCCCGGCCATGCACATCGATAGGTACCGGCTTGTGGCTGTTGATCGGAAGGAAACGGACAAGCGTGCTGTGGCAGATCATGAAGTACCCAGCCCTGCCATTCACGCAATGGCGAGGGTATGTCCTGGGCAAAGAGCGGCAACGCCACCACCCACAGCACAGCCAAAGCAAACCAACGACGCATACCTGTCTCTCCCCTGCCTTCATGGCTGGCTTCAGTGTAGGTGCAACGAGGGGCTCGACTGAATGGGGTTGGCGCGGACCAAAAAAACGCCGGACGGTTCGCACCGCCCGGCATCGTTTCAGACCACCTGGTCGATCAGCGAGTGATCGCGGCAGGATCCTGCTTGGCCTTGAGCGCAGCGCACAACAGCGTGTTCTCACGCGTCTGGGCAAGACCACGCTCGGCACCGGTCACTTGCTTCAGGCGCGGCGTGAAGAACGCCTCCAGGCGATCGGCTTCGGCCTGCGAGCAACCGCCACCACCCATCATGCTGGGCAGGCGGCCACCGGCGAAGCTGCCGGTACGAGCAACGATCTTGTCGTAGTTAGCCACCGACCAGTTCCAGATCGCATCGCGATTGGCCTGCGTATCGCGATTGCCACGCAGTATCGCCGCCATTTCGCCAACCTTGACGTCCTTGCTGAGCGCAAAGTTGCGTGCACGCTCGGCGTCGCTCGGGTCCTTGACCGATGCAATACCCTGCAGCATGGCGTTGCGCGAAGCGGGGTCGCTGGTCTTGGGCAGCTGCGCTATCAGCTCATCGAGCGCCGGCTTGCCTCGCTCCTGCACCGCCACGCCCAGAGCGCTGCCGAGCAGATCCGGATCGGCGGCTGCCAGGTTGAGACTGCCATCGGCCTGGGTCTTGAGCGCTGCATCGCCCTGCTTGAGCAGTTCGGCGCGCGCTTCAGGAATCTGGTAGTCCAGGGCCAGGCTTTCGGCCAGGGCACTGCGCAACAGCGAATCGCCGTCAGGCTCGCCGGCCTTGCGCTTGTAGCCAAGCTGCTGCAGACGTGGCAGATATGCCGCCTTCACCCAGCCCTGCACGCGTGCGCGCTGTGCATCGGTGACTGCTTCGTTCTCGTAGATCCAGTCGATCTCGGTCAGCGGCGCGGTGGCCACTTCACGGGTCTTGGAGGCAGTCAGAGGCTTGAGAGCAGCAAGCACGTCGTGGGCATCGAGATCGCCATGACGGAAGCCTGCACCGATAGCGTCGGCGTACGCGAGCTGTTCGGCATCGTCGAGCTTGCCGATCTGCTTGCCGAGCGCGCCCAGGTCAGCCTTGTCCATGCTGAAACGGTAGTAACCCGAGCCATTGGCGTTCGGCATCACCCAGGTGTTCTTGGCGGCATCGGCCAGCACCATCGAGCCGTCCTTCTGGCTCAGCAGCTCGCATGCGACCTTGCTGCCGCTCACAGCACCGTAGCGCACGCAGACGGGCACGCCCCACACGCGATTGGCGTCGCCGGTGCTGCCGGTCGGCAGGTAACGGCTTTGGGTCAGGTGCAGCACGGTCTTGCCACCTTCCTGGGTCAGCCTGGTCTGCACATACGGCACACCGGACTGGTTGAGGAAGCTGCGGAATGCGGCCTTGAAATCATCGCCCTTGTCCGCTGCCTTGGCGATCGAATCGATCAGGTCATCAGCGGTGGCATTGCCGAACTTGTGTTCCTGGATATAGGCACGCATGCCCTTCTGAAACACCGACTCGGTAACGTAGCCCTCGAACATGCCGAGCACGCTGGCACCCTTCTGATAGGTGATGCCGTCGAACGCGGTTTCGATATCGCCGTTGCCGGTGATTTCCTGGCGAATCTTGCGTGCGGTGACCAGGCTGTCATTGTTCATCGCGCCCTGCGCACCGCGCACGCGATCGAGATCGGCGCGGTATTCCGGATGCACCTTTTGCGTCACCTTCTGCTGCATCCAGGTGGCGAAGGCTTCGTTGAGCCACAGGTCATCCCACCAGCCCATGGTCACGGTGTCGCCGGTCCACTGATGCGCCAGCTCGTGCGCAGTGACGTTGAACGAACCGCGCACGTAGTTGGCCGGTGAATCCTTATCGAGCAGCAACAGCCAGTCGCGGAATGTCACCAGGCCCGGGTTTTCCATCGCGCCAGCGGAGAAGTCGGGGGCGGCGAGCAGGTCAAGCTTGTCCCACGGATAGCCGAAGCCGTAGTAGTTCTCCAGCGTGTGGATGATCGACGGCGTTTCGCCCAGCACATGCTGCATGCGATGGCCTTCGCCCTTGGCGGCAATGCCGCGCAGCTCGGTGCTGTGGTTGCGGAATTCGGTCGCCGAGATATCCGGGCCCTTCACCACGTCCCACGGACCGACGCCAAAGGCCACCAGATAGGTCGGCAGCGGTTCGGTCTGCGAGAAGCTCAGCTTCTTCCAACCGTCGCCCGCGGGCTCTTCCTTTACTTGCTTGGTGTTGGCGATACCCACTTCGTCATTGGGGATGGTCAAAGTCAGTTCGAATGGCGTCTTGAATGACGGCTCGTCGAAACCGGGGAAAGCGTAGCGCGCGCTGATCGGCTCCATCTGCGTCATCGCGTACGGTTGGCCTTCGTGGCTTACCTTGTACAAACCCTGCAGCTGCTGGTTGAGCGGCGCTGTGTACTCGATCGCCACGCTCAGTTCCTGCGGCTTCAAGGTGCTGCCAAAGTCGATCTTCACCACGCCCTCTTCCGGCGCGGCCTCGACATACTTGGCGTTGTGCTTCTTGCCGGCGGCATCCGTCACGACGACCTTGGAAACCTTCAACTCACGGCCGTGCATCCAGATGTGATCGGATGCCTGGGTGAGCTTGAGCTTGATCGTGGTGCTACCGGAAAAATCCTGCTGGCGCGGATCGACCTTGAAGCTCAGCTGATACGACTCGGGCATGGCCCAGCGCGGCAGCTTGCCATGCGGCTGATCGTTGGCGGCGGAGGCTGCAAGCGCGGTGCCGCAACAGGCGGCGAGCGCGGTAAGCACGAGTGGACGTACGAACTGACGCATGACGGGGATTCCCTGGGGGTGAAAACGAGCCGCCAAGCTAGGAGCAGCATGACTTCGGACACAGTGCCATAAGGCATGGGCCTACTTCGGCATGTAAAAGGCTTACGCGGGAACCCACTGAACTTTGGACAAAAAAAACCGATAGCGCCACTAAGGGTCGCTATCGGTTTGGAGTTGCGCGCGCCTGGCGGGGGGAGGGGATAAGCGCGCGCGGTGCGGGAGAGCGGTTGATTGCCAACCTGGCTGCGTCCCGACGAAACGAACGATACGCGCCCGACATTCATTGCTCAAATTGATTGTTAGTATCATACTGATAGGCACACCCTATCGAGCTCGGCGCCGCCCATGAACCTCCGCGATCTGCACTATCTCGTTGCCTTGGCCGAACATCGTCACTTCGGTCGCGCTGCCGAAGCGAGCTTCGTGAGCCAGCCCACGCTGTCCACGCAGATCAAGAAGCTGGAGGACGAGCTGGGCGTCGCGCTGGTCGAGCGCACGCCACGCAAGGTGCTGCTGACGGAAACCGGTCGGGAAATTGCTCGCCGCGCGCGTGGCGTCATTTCGGAGATCGACGAGATCAAGGCGATTGCGCAACGCACGCGCGACCCGGAATCGGGCTCGCTGCGCCTGGGCGTGTTTCCCACGCTTGGCCCCTATTTGCTGCCCCATCTGGTGCCGCTGGTGCGCTCGCGCTTTCCGCGCCTGGAGCTGTTGCTGGTCGAAGAAAAAACCGAGCACGTGATTCGCATGTTGCGTGAAGGGTCACTCGATGCTGCCGTGCTCGCCCTCCCCCTGCACGAAGAGAGCTTGCATACCGAGTTTCTGTTCGAAGAACCCTTCGTATTGGCGGTCCCCGACGCGCATCCGCTGGCGCAGAAAAAGAACCGCTTGAAACTTAGCGACCTGGAAGACGAGAACCTGTTGCTGCTTGAAGACGGACACTGCCTGCGCGACCAGGCGCTGGAAGTGTGCCAGTTGGCCGGGGCAGGCGAGAAAACGGGCTTTCGCGCCACCAGCCTGGAAACGCTGCGGCAGATGGTTGCCGCCAACGTGGGCATCACCCTGCTGCCGACGCTCGCCATCAAGCCGCCGATGGCGCGCACCGACAACGTGCACCTGTTGGAGTTTGCGGGACACGCGCCGAGCCGACGGCTCGCGCTGGTCTGGCGCAAGAGTTCGTCGATGACCACATTTCTCAAACGCTTTACTGAAGTGATCAAAAGCCTGCCGCCCGAACTCATGCAGCCACAGGTGGAAGGCGGCCGCGTGACACGCACGCAGGCTTGAGTCCGGCTTCGTGGATGAGGGGAGCCGGGGAAAGTCGGCCACTACGAGGCCTGTAAAGAGGAAAGAGTAAAGAGAGAAAGCAAATAAAGCCGAGAGCTACCGCGTGTTGGCTTTACCCCTTTACCCTTTACAGCGCCGAAGGCGCGACTTCACAGGCCACGCAGTGGCCGGCTTTACGCCCCCCAAGACCCCCGAAACTCGCCTCCACAACTTAAAAGCCATCGCTCATCGCACGCCCGATCGATTGCCGCCTGCCTTAACGGCCGCCCATGCTGATCGCCGGCTGCTGCGGGTTGGCCTGTTGTTGCGACTGCGTCGCCTGTTGTGTCTGTGCCTGTGGCTGCTGCTGTGCGGCCTGCTGCCATTGCGCGGTGCTTTGCGCGAGTGGTTGTTTCACTGCCTGCTCGGTCTGCACATGTGCGTCGCGTGAAAGCGCGTTGGGAATCACGTGCTCCACCGCGAACGCACGTGAGCCATTGTCGCTCAACGCAACAGCGTCGATCCGATTCAGGCCACCGGCTTTGGCCGCTGCGGCCAATGCACCGGCGAGGTTGTCGCTCTGGTGGTCAGGCGTACGTCCCATCTGCGCATCGACCTTGTGCACGCCATCGCGTGCCTGCTTGAACATGGCATGGCCCGCATGAGTGGGGTCGTCCAGGCGAGGCGCTTCACGCACTGGAGCCGCGCCTTGACCCTGGGCTTGGGTATGGTTCGGAGCGTTGCGCTGCAAGGTCTGGCGCGCGTCGCGTTCGACGTTCTCGATCCGGTGTTCCATGCTCGGCAACACGACCGCCATGCCGTGACGATCCAGCGCTTCCTGCCCTGCTGCCTTGCCGTTCGCAACCGCCACAGCAGCACCCACGAGACGTGGATAGTTGGATGGCCTGAACTCGTACGCTCCTGCCGCAGCCAGGCCAGCCGTGGCACCCACCACGGTACCGGCGGCTGGCGCCTTGTCGGCAACGCTTTGCACTGCGTTTCCCGTCGCATCCAGACCGCCCCCCGCCAACTTGCCGGCGCCGGCAATCGCGTCATGCTGCAAATTGCCTACGCGCGTGGCGACGTGATCGGTCGCGGCCTGCACCGTGCGGGTAACGTCACGAATGGCCGCTGCGTCGGCATGCGCATCGCGTCGTGCGTCCGCTGCCAGGCTTTGTCCCGTGCGATGGACTGCATCGCCGACCTGGTCGAGCTTTTGCGCCTGATTGTCCACCCATTTCTGTGCGCCATCGGGCAACACGCTACCCACCCTGCGCAAAGCATCGGCTTCCAGCGACGCAGTGAACTGGCCAAGGCCACCCACTCCCTCGCTGACCCGTGCGCCTACCTCGCCCACCGCAACGCGGCCATGAGCGGCAGTAGCGCCAACGAGATGCTCGGCCCCTTGGGTCACCTGGCTACCGACCTGGGTAACCCCACGCACAGCCTGCCCGCCCAGCTCGGTGACATTGCGCACACCATCGCCTGTGGCATGCAGGGCCTGGTTGGTCATCTTGCCGCCTGCTGCCACCACCTCGCCGGCTCCATGACCGATCTGTGCCCCCTTGGCCACGGCACCGGCGGTCTCAAGCAATGGCGTCGCGAGATAGGTCACTTCAGGCAGCGACATTTCGTTCTTGCGCGCGATCAACACGGTCCCATCGGGACCGGCTGGCATCATCGGCGCCAGCAAAGGCTGCTGTTGACCCGCGGCAAGCGGCAGCTCGCGCAGCATCTTGTTGGTATCGCCCGTTGCCACCTTGTCGACGAAATCGTGCACCGTCTTCTGTGCTTCGGGCGGCATGTTCTTGGACAAATCCTGCTTGAGCAGCTCGCGGCCCTGCGGCAACTGGTTCAAGAGTTGGCTGCCCTCCTGCAGCACCGCGCCGAGCTCCTGCCGCTGCAGGTAATCCAGGCTGTGGATATTGCCCTGCACGCCATTGTTGAGAAGTTCGCCCTGGACTTGATAGGAAACCACACTCTTGTTGACGTCGTGTACTGCGACGCCATGGTTCTGCGAAGCAAAACGCAACGCCGTTTCGGGATGGAGACCTGCTGCATTCCACGTGGTCGCGTGGTTTCCCGTGACAGCCGATGCAGCGGCAGCCATGCCACCGGCAAGACTATGCCCGGTCAGCTCGTATTTGAGCCCCCGATCCTGCAAGTCTTTTGCAAGTCGCATGGCGCGATCGTAGTAATCGGTTTCCATGCCCACCGATTGAGGGAAATTGTTCGCGAGAAAATCTTCCTGAGTCGTATCGCGCGTACCACCGGGAGCTTTGACTTCACCCGATGAGCCCTTGAAAGCCACGACCGGCTCGTAACCTGGCCCCAGAACCTTCGGATCGGGTAGATAGACCTCCGCACGAAAACCAGATTTATCCGGCTGTAAGGCTGCTGCGATATCCGCGTCGGTCCAACCAAGCTTCGGGGCAAACTCTCTCAGCTTTTCCGGATGTTCGCTCGCCCGTATCCAACCAGCCGGGGGACTGCCTTCCCCCTTCGCCGACTTGTATGCGTCCGCCGCCAGCTCACCCATTTGGCGATCGTGGTATAGCGTCTGCAACTGCGCTGCTTCCTGTTGCGCCGCTGGATCAGCGTTCGCTCGAAGTCTTTGCAGCAAAGCTTGCTCTTGCTGAGGATCGCCAGACATCGCATCACTCCGTGATCGAAAGTTTTAAAGCAAAGGAATATCTTTCTCTTCGTATGGCAGCCCGAGATTTTTACGCATGTCCCGATAAGAGTCAGGCATGGGGGGGCGCTTGTAACCATGCTGCAACAACCATTGTTGGCACTTGCGTTGCCAGCTCGGGTCCTTGGAATCTCCCGGATGCCAGAATATAGCCTCGACAGCCATGTATCTGGGCGAATCTGGCGGCTGTGCCAAGGCACCCGCCTTAGGATCGGCTCCGTGCTCCAACAGCCAATACGCCTGCTCGAAGCCACCCAGGGAACTGTAATCGTATAAGACGGTACCGCCTTGCGAAATGCTGTTCACATCGGCGCCCCGTTCGACCAACAACTGCACGTTGCTCCACTGGTTGTGCCAGATATACGACTGGAACAACAGGCTCTCGCCGTTGGCGTTACGCGTATTTGAATCACCGCCGTGATCGAGCAAGAGCTTCAGGTAAATCGGATCGTCCTGCTTGGCGGCCCACACCATGGCGTTGTCGTAGTCAAAGTGGTCAGAAACACTCCCATCCTTGAACTTTCGAACTGTGTGTCCCGGCTTTCTGGCATTCGGATTTGCGCCATTTTCCAGCATGGCTTTAAGGCCGGCCGGGCTCAGTGTAAATACCGGCCACGCCACCAGAGGCATCCCACTGTCGTCGTCACTGAAGATCACATCAGGATTGACGTGCTCCTGCTTCATCAGTCGCTGTACCACCGCCGCATTTCCTTGCTCCGCGGCCAATGCAAGCGCCTGTGCCTTCGGATCCTTGAAAACTTGATCAACAGAGTATTTGGACTGTTGAGCAGACGCGACCGATTCGGGTTGCGAAATATCGCAACCCGCCGTGGTGATGGTCAGCAATAACCAGAGTGCAGATAGCAAAAGCTTCGGCATGCACGATCCTTCGGCAGTCAGGCACAAATGGTAGCGCGTAAGCCTGAACTTTTTGCGTGCAGCCTCACGCCATACCGTTTAAAACGACATCTCCTGGCCTGTTTGGCGACCCAAAAAATGGGGCTCACCAGGAGCCCCATGTTTCGACTGGCATGGACGGCCCGCTATCAGGCCGCGTCTAACCCGATCGGGCAAACAACACCGGTGCCGCCTAAGCCACAGTAACCGTCCGGATGCTTGGACAGGTATTGCTGGTGCTCGTCTTCGGCGAAATAAAACGGGCCCGCCATGGCGATCTCCGTCGTGATTGCGCCGTAACCTGCACGCGACAGTTGAGCCTGGTAATCACGTTTCGAGGCTTCGGCGGCGGCGAGCTGCCCGGCATTCGTCGCATAGATGGCCGAGCGGTACTGCGTACCCGCGTCGTTGCCCTGGCGCATGCCCTGGGTGGGGTCATGGCTTTCCCAAAAAGCACGCAGCAGGCTGCTGACATCCACCGTGGCAGGGTCGTACACGATCTGCACGACCTCGGTATGCCCAGTCTCGCCTGAGCACACTTCACGATACGTGGGGTTGGGCGTGTAGCCGCCGGCATAGCCGACGGACGTGCTGTATACGCCAGGGATGCTCCAGAACTTTCGTTCCGCACCCCAAAAGCAGCCCATGCCGACAACCAGTACTTCACTGCCGGGGAAGGCTTCAGGCGACAGGGAGCGTCCCGTTACGTGATGCGGGTGGGATGGACGAATGGGCGTGTCGCGCCCCGGCAGGGCATCCTGCGGCTGGGGCATGCGCTGTTTCCAGGCACCGATTCCAAGCATGGCGGCCTCCTAAGGGATACGGGGAAAGTAACGACTATCTGGTATCGGCCGACGTGAAATTCAATAACGCAACAAGGCATGAAGCGGTACGTCATCGCGCCAGCGCGTGCGTCCCTGCAAAGCAGCCAGCTCGATCACCAGGGCGGCACCGCATACGGTGCCACCGAGCTTTTCGACCAGCGTTCGCGCTGCCGCCAGCGTGCCTCCAGTCGCCAGCACGTCGTCAACCAGTAACACTCTTTCGTTGGGACGTAGCGAATCGTTACGTGCCTGCAGGCGATCGACGCCATACTCGAGCTGGTATTCCACCTCGACCACCGGCGGTGGCAGCTTGTTGGGCTTGCGCAAAGGCACAAAGCCGGCATGGAGCTTCTGCGCCAGCGCCGCGCCGAAGATGAAGCCGCGCGATTCAATGCCGCAGACCGCCTGGATGGCGCTGCCCTGCCAGGGCTCGGCCATGGCATCGATGCAGCGGGCGAAGCCGCCGGCATCGGCCAGCAAGGGAGTGATATCGCGGAAAACGATGCCTGGCTTGGGGAAGTCCGGTACGGTGCGGACCAAGGATTCGATCGAAGAAAGGGGCTTGTTCATGCCTCCCAGATTACATTCCAGACCAAGCGAGCCCAAACTAAGCCGGCCAGACTGAGCGGGCTCAGCAGGCGCTGGCGAACGAACCACCCGGATCGGTATCTGGATCCATCGATGCCAGGACCTCGCGCGCCTCGGCCAGTTGCAATTGAACTTCGCGCACCACCCCTTCGGCAGCCGCGAGGTTGTCCTGGGCCACCATCACCGCCACGTAATCCATGGCGGGAAGCTGGCCAACCGCGCCAGTCAGGTACTCGCCGCTGATAAATGCCGGGATCTCGGCACGCTCGAGCGCATCCTTGACCAGATGGGCGTCGATCAGATTTTCAGCTCGGTAGGCGATGCGCATGGCTGCAAGCTACCCGTCGCCACGAGCCGGAGCAAGCCCACCGGGCAGGCGGGCACGTTTTCGATGGCAAGATCGTCAAATCTGCCAGAACTTGTAGAATCCTCAGTTTCCGCTACACGCACCGAGTTTTCACAGCGATGTCGACCGAATCCCCCCTGGCCAACCCGCCCGCCACGACCACCGCTCCCTCCGGTGAGGGCCAACCGCGTGACTTTATTCGCCAGATCATTCGTGACGACCTGGCCAGCGGAAAGCATCACGCCATCCGTACGCGTTTCCCGCCTGAGCCCAACGGGTACCTGCATATCGGCCACGCCAAGGCGATCTGCCTGAATTTCGGCATTGCCGCCGAGTTAATCGGCTGGTGCAACCTGCGCCTGGACGACACCAATCCGGGCAAGGAAGACCCCGAGTTCGTCGAAGGCATCAAGGACGATGTGCGCTGGCTGGGCTACGAGTGGCACGACCTGCGCCACGCCTCGGATTATTTCGAGGTGTTCTACCGCGGCGCGCTCAAGCTGATCCAGGACGGCCACGCGTACGTGGACGATCTCAACCCCGATGAAATGCGCGCCTACCGTGGCACGCTGACCGAGCCGGGCCGCAACTCGCCGTATCGCGATCGCTCGGTGGAGGAGAACCTCGACCTGTTCCACCGCATGCGCGCGGGCGAGTTCGCCGACAGCAGCAAGACGCTGCGCGCGAAGATCGACATGACGTCGGGCAACATGAACATGCGCGATCCGGCGATCTATCGCATCCGCAAGGTCGAGCACCAGAACACCGGCAACGCGTGGCCAATCTATCCGATGTACGACTATGCGCACTGCCTGTCCGATGCCCTGGAAGGCATCACGCATTCGCTGTGCACGCTGGAGTTCGAGGATCATCGCCCGCTGTACGACTGGTTTGTCGACAAGGTCGACCTGGTCAATCATCCGGAGCTGTGGCAGCACCTGCACGATGCCGGCTTCCAGACCGAGCCGGCCAAGCCGCGCCAGATCGAATTTTCGCGCCTGAATCTCAGCTACTCGATCACCAGCAAGCGCAAGCTCGCGCAGCTGGTCAACGAGAAGCTGGTCGACGGTTGGGACGATCCGCGCATGAATACTCTGCGCGGCCTGCGTCGTCGCGGCTTTACCCCGGCAGCGATTCGCCTGTTGATCGAGCGCCTGGGGATCAGCAAGCAGAACAGCGTGATCGACTACGCGATCTTCGAGAACTGCGTCCGCGAAGATCTCGACGCGCATGCACCGCGGCGCATGGCCGTGCTCGATCCGCTCAAGCTCACCATCACCAACCTGCCTGAAGACCACGAAGAAACCCTGATCTTCTCCAACCACCCCAAGGACGAAAGCTTCGGCTCGCGCCAGGTGCCGTTCGCGCGCGAGCTATGGATCGAGCGCGAGGATTTCGCCGAAGTGCCGCCCAAGGGCTTTCATCGCCTGAAACCGGAGGGTGAGGTACGCCTGCGCGGCGTGGGTATCGTCAAGTGCGATGAGTTGATCAAGGACGTCGACGGCAATGTCGTCGAATTGCGCTGCACGCTCGATCCCGAATCGCGCTCGGGCATGCCCGGTGCCGACCGCAAGGTCAAGGGAACGATTCACTGGGTGAGCGCGCGCCATGGCGTAGCAGCGGACGTACGTCTGTATGACCGGCTGTTCAACGTGCCCGCGCCCGATGACGAAAGCGACGGCAAGAGCTGGATCGAGCACATCAACCCCGACGCCAAGCGGCTCGTGCGTGGCTGGGTCGAGCCGGCCGCTGCCCAGGCCTTGCCTGAGCAGCGCTTCCAGTTCGAACGCCTGGGTTACTTCGTTGCCGATCGCATCGATCACCGCCCGGATGCACCGGTATTCAACCGCGCTGTTACGCTACGTGATACCTGGGCCAAACAGGCGGGTTGAGACGATGCTACCGATCCAGATTCACCTGACCCTGCCCCCCTGGCTCGAAGAAGTTGCAGACGAAAAGCGCCGCTACCACAGTGACGAAGAGCGCGTAGCGCTGGCGATCGAGCTCTCCCGGCGCAATATCGCGCAAGGCACGGGCGGTCCGTTCGGCGCGGCGGTGTTCGACGAGCAAGGGCGACTGATCGCTGCGGCAGCAAATCGCGTGGTGCCGCAGAGCTGCTCCGTCGCGCATGCGGAAATACTCGCCTACATGGCCGCGCAACAGCGGCTATCGACACATCGGCTCAACGAGCAGGGGGGGCGCTACACCCTGGCCACCAGTTCGCAACCTTGCTGCCAGTGCTTCGGCGCAACGGTGTGGGCCGGTATCGACGAGCTGTAGATCGGCGCGCGCGCCGAAGACGTCGAGGAGCTGACCGAATTCGACGAAGGCCCCTTGCCGGCCGACTGGGTCGGAGAGCTCGAACGCCGCGGCATTGCAGTACGGCGTGACATCCTGCGTGACGAGGCACGCGCTGTGTTGGCCGAATATGGCCAGACCGGACCGAAGTATTGAGCCGCCTGCGCGCCGCGCTACCGTTGATCCTGCTGGTACTGGCCGGCTTCTTTCTGTTCGGCTCGGGCATGTTGGACCGTCTGCATCCGGAGCAACTGGTCGCCCATCAGGACCAATTGCGCAGCCAAATCGCTGCCGCCCCATGGCTCAGCCGCATTGTCTACATCGGGCTGCTGACGCTGGCGATGTCTACTGGCATTCCCGGCACCATCATCGTGATTTTCGCGGGCGGCTTCGCATTTGGCGTGTTCGAAGGCACCCTGTATTCCTCGGTGGGTGTCACGCTGGGCTCGCTGATTCTTTTCCTCGCCAGCCGTTATGCCTTCGGCGCCGGGAGCAAGCATCCGCCGGCAATCGTTGAAAAACTGCAGCACGGGTTCGCGCATCATCCGGTCAGCTACACGATGTTCCTGCGCTTTGTACCCGTGGTGCCCTTTGGCCTGGTGACCGTCAGCCTGGCCTGGCTGCGCTGTCCGTTATGGCTGTTTATCGGTGCCACGTTCCTGGGCGGCACGGTCATGCTGGTATTTGAGACATCCGTAGGCGCCGGGCTGGGCACGGCATTGAGCCATAGCGCGAAACTGGGGCCAGCCTTGTTGCTGCGTCACGAAGTGCTATGGCCCCTCGGCGGCATCGCGATGCTGGCATTGCTGCCGCTGCTGATAGAACGTTTTACGCGGTCACGTCGCCAACGCTCGCCGTTGCCCCCGGCAAAGTAAGTCTGCGGGTGCGGGCCCATGCTGGGCATTCGCAGAAAAAACCATGCCGTAGCAGCCCTATAACCGACGGCTACTACCCAAGACCTACCCCCGCCACCATGATTTCGCGCTAGTCTCGGTCACACGGGCCGACACGGGGAAACGGCATTGAGCACGGGTCAGGACACCTGGATCGGTCGTCTATGGCGGCGCACGTCGCTGATGCAGCGACTGGCCTTCGTCGCGCTTGTCCCGACCCTGGTCACGGCCGTATTCCTGGTGACAATGCTTACCCGGCACCAGCTCGCCTCGTTGCGCAGCATGGCGCAAAGCACCGCCGATACGATCGCGATCCAGACTGCCTCCGTATGCGCCGATCCGTTGCGGCAGATGCAGCGGCGGGAGCTGGCACGAATCGCCCAATCGATTGCCGAGTTGCCGCATGTCGCCCATGTGCAGATTCGCGCGGCGGACGGTGAAATTGTCGCCGATGCGCAGGGCCGCGAAGATCGCGTACGCAGCGAAACCCTGACGGTTGTACGCACCGTCGTCGATGGCGAGCAACCGGATCACCCGGTGATCGGCTCGGTGCTGGTGGATGTAAGCCTGAATGAAGCGATTGCCGCGCAACGATCCAGCTTGCGTAACGCCCTGATCGCACTGGTGCTCAGCCTGCTCGTTGCGGGCATCCTGGGTTGGCAGGCAGCCCGCTGGATCAGCGCACCGCTACGCCGGTTGGCCGCAGCGGTGCATCAGTTGGGCCGCGGCGACCGGCGAGTCGAAGTCGAAGTCACGGACAGCACGGAGATCGGCGAACTGCAGCACGGCTTCAATAGCGCTGCCGCCGCATTGTTCGACGTTCAACGTGGGATGGAACAGGAAATCGAGCACGCCACTCTGGAACTCGCGCGCAAAAATGCAGCGCTGGAGGCCGCCAGTGTGGCCAAGGCCCGTTTTCTTGCCGCCGCTTCGCATGATCTGCGCCAACCCCTGTATGCGCTGACGCTTTTCTCATCATCATTGGCCGTGGACGAACGCGACCCAGTACGGCTGGATCGCATCGCGCACATCCAGGAATGCGTCGAGGCGCTTGATCACCTGTTCAGTGAGCTGCTCGATTTGTCGCGACTGGAAACCGGCGCGATGCAGCTGGAGATCGGCGAGTTCCCACTTGACCACGTCTTCGAAGAAGTGAGCCGAAACTTTCGCCTGATCGCCGAGCAACACGACCTGCGCCTGGTCATGCGCGCCACACCACTGTGGGTACGCACCGATCGCACGATGCTCGCGCGTATTCTCAACAATCTGGTCAGCAACGCCTTGCGCTATACCTGCCAGGGCGGCGTACTGGTGGGCGCGCGAAAGCAACGGGACGGGACGGTGCGCATCGACGTGTGGGATACCGGCAGCGGCATTGCAGCGGAACACCAGGCGCGCGTTTTCGATGAGTTTTATCGCGTCGATATGCATGGCCTGGGTGAACACGACAGCGGGCCACGCCGCGGCCTGGGGCTGGGCCTGGCAACGGTACAGCGCCTGGCCGAGCTGCTCGACACCGAGGTAAAGCTCAAATCGCGTGTCGCTCGTGGCAGCGTATTCAGTTTTCAGTTGCCGAGCGCACCGGCGCATCAAACCACTCATCCGCTGGTCGAAGAGCGCCTGCTGGACGTATCGGGCATGCGGGTACTGGTGATCGACGACGAACCGGCGATTCTTTCTGGTATCCGTTATCTGCTGCGCAGCTGGGGCTGTGACGTGGTGGTGGCCGAGGACCGGGTACAGGCACTGGAAGTGGCGGATACTTGGCCTACGCCACCGGATCTGGTGATTTCGGACCTGCGCCTGCGCGAAGGAGAAAGCGGCCTGGACGTGCTGGCCGCGCTCGATCGCCACTACGGCCACGACACGCCAACGGCTTTTGCGCGCCTGCTGATCACCGGCGAAACCCGCAGCGACCGGCTGCGCGAAATCATGGCGGCAAAAATCCCTGTCCTTTACAAGCCGGTATCGCCCGAGCAATTGCGCGAAGCGATGGCCATGTCGCGCGTTCCAAGTCACTCGACCGTCTGATCGGCAGCCAGAACAAGCTCTGCCGCCTCACTCTTCACGCTTGTACAACCTGCCAGCCGGGCAGCGATATTTTATGGCCCTACTCCGAATGGTCGATAGCTAGGCCATTTGCCCATAGCCATGCAGCTTGCTGACATCGTTCTGTAAGGCTATGTTGCGCGGGTGGCCGGACGGGTTATTCACCGTGGCAGGCTGCGGGGGACGACATGCGGATACTGATTGCTGATGACCATCGACTGATTGTCGAAGGGGTCAAGCTCAAGCTCGCCGAGCTCGGGCCCGACACTGAATTCTTGGTCGCCAAGGATGTGAAGGAGCTACGCGAGGTTCTGCACAACGAACCCGCACCTGCACTGGCGATCGTCGACTTGACCATGCCTGGCTCCCACGGCCACGCCCACTTGGCCGAGACTATCGAGTGCCTGCCCGGGGTGCCGGTCATCGTGCTATCGGGGTCGGAAGAGCCTTCGCTGATGAAAGACCTGCTCTCCATCGGCGTACAAGGCTTTATTCCCAAGGCATATTCGCCCGACGTCATGCTTTCCGCCGTGAGGCTGGTGCTCTCCGGTGGCGTCTATGTGCCGCCGATGATGCTCGATGAATCCGGTGAAGTGGCCCAGTCGCCGCCCGCTGTCTCGCCGCAGAGCGACGCGGCCAGCCTGGAAGAACGGCTGCGCCAGCTACTGACAGACCGCCAGATCGACGTGCTGTGGCTGCTGTCTCAGGGCAAGCCTAACAAGGTGATCGCACGCGACCTGGGCATCAGCGAAGGCACCGTAAAGATTCACCTGGCTGCGATTTTCCGCGCCTTGAACGTACGTAACCGGGTCGAGGCGGTCGTCGCCTCCCGCCGGCTGGCAGGACCCTGAGAATGCGCCGGACGAGCCTGCGCAGGCCTTAACCTTTCATTGCAAACGGTTTGTCACCCAAGTGGCGCCGCGGCGGCGTATGCTCCGCCGACGGCAGGGACTTTGAGCCACGACACCGCCGAAGGATTGCAGGGGAGTCGAGCACGTTGCGCAACAGACGGACCAATCGTATCGGGCCTCACCCGATCACGCCCAGGCTGGCGTGGTTGGCCTGCGCCCTGTTCGCCCTGCTCTGCCTCTTCACGACACCGTCCAGCGCAGCGGAGAAGGCGCCGCAGCCCCTGACATTCGGGGTGCTTCCCATGGGCGGGCCCTCCGAGTCGCTGGAGGCCTGGCGGCCAATGCTCGACGACATGAGCCGCGCCTTGCAGCGACCGATTCGCAGCGTATCGGTCAGCACGTATGAAGGACTGGCACAGGCACTGACTGAGCAGCGGATCGACTACGCCTTCGTGTCCGGCCGGCTGGCCCTGCAGGCAGTGACGCAGGATCGCATGCAGGTCGTGGCCCAGCTGACCCGCGGCGACGGAACACTCGGCTACTACTCGGTCCTGATCGTGGAAAAAGACTCCCCGATCCACAAACTCGACGACATTTTCTCCAGGCCCGGCCATTGGCGCTACGCACGTGGCGAAGCATTGTCCGTGTCGGGATACCTGGTGCCCGAGACACAGCTTTTTGCCAGTCGCAAGCTCGATTCGGACACGTTCTTTTCCAGTGTCCTGATCGACAACCATCAGAACAACGCCTTGGCCGTGGTCAACGGCGAGGCCGATCTCGCCACCAACAACACGGCCGATCTCGAGCGCTTCGCCAAACACTTTCCGGACCAGTACGCGCGCCTGCGCGTGATATGGAAATCGTCGCTGATCCCGCACGCCGTAATTATTGTGCGCACCGACCTGGCACCTGAGTTGCGCGATCGCATCACTCAGTTCCTGACCAGCTACGGAAAGGGACGCAACGCCTCGCAGGACGTGGCCAAGCTGCAGCTCATTCACGACATCAGCGGCTTCCGCCCGGCCGGCAACGACGTCCTCACGTCCTTTGCCGACATCGACTACACACTGGACCAGCGACGCGCGTTGAGCGCGCAATGGGTCAACAACGAAGCGATGAAAGCACGCTTGCAAAAGATCGAGGCGGCGCACGAGCAACTCATCAACCAGCTCAAGAGCAATCGGCCGCTGAACCTGGCCGCGCATACCGACGGAACGCCCTGAGTCCTGCCGTTACCGGCAAAGCGATGGCCACAGGCTTGTTTCATGGCCTGGATAGCGTCCTATATCGTTCGTCATAGGCCGCCGCACAATAGTACGAACTGTGTATCGAATAGCCCTTCACACTTCTCTAGAGTGAAGCTCGGGCCGACGATTGCCCGATCTCCGGCTTTCCTATCCGCACAGACTCCGATGCCATGCAGCGTTTCTCCAGACATCATGCCAAGGCGTCGCGGGTCGGCACGGGCCGAACTATGCCACGTTGCGGCGCAAAGGCGGGACCATGAAGCGTTCGCTCGACGGACTGCTGCCGCGCTTGCTGATCGACGCCATTCTGCCCTGTGCCCTCGCCGCCCTGGTATTGACCGCAGCATTGACCGTACAACGCGCATCCCTGCTTGCCGAGCGGCAACGCAGCGGAATCAGCTTGCAACTGGAACGCCTCAGCACAGCTTTGGCCTGGGAAAGTGCTCCGCCCCAGCACATCCTCGACAGCGGGCTGCGCAACGGCGCGCCTGAAAGCATTCGTTACCTAGAGCTGCGACTGGCCGATGGCCGCCTGTACGGCGCAGGCGAGAGCGACGCGCAGGCCTTGCAGATCTATGCACGCGCATTGCCCACGCCACCGCAGCTGGCCGTAGCCACCATCACGATGCAGGTCGATCCCTGGCCGTTGCGCCGCGCGCAATGGCTCACCTGCGCGGGTGGCCTGCTCTGCGCCATCGGTATCGCCGCACTGGCGTGGCTGGCTCGCTGGTCATTGCGTCGCCGTATCGTGGATCCGCTCAACCGCCTGCAACATGCACTGGACGATCTGCTGCCGCGCCGCGACGAACGAACGGCCGCAGAGCAGATGTCCGGCAATGAACTCGAGCGCCTGCATGCATCATTGACGCGAATCGATGCCGCACTGACCACGCAGCGCCGCGACCTCGTTGCCATCCGTCGTAGCAGCGCCCTGCAATCGGTCAGGCAGCAGCGCGAATCGCAGGCGCTGGCGCGCAGCAAATCACATTTTGTCGCCTTGGTGGGCCACCACTTTCGTCAACCGCTGCAAGCGCTGCAGCTGTTTGCCGCTTTCTTGCATCTGGGCAGCGACAACGAACAGCAGTCAGTGCTGGGACAGATGCGCAGCAGCATCGGCTCGATGACGCGCCTGCTCGATGCACTATTGGAAATCTCGCGACTCGACGCCGGCGTGATTACCAGCAAACCTATCCCGTTCACTGCGGCGGAACTGTTCATGCACGACCGCCAGAGCCTTAGCGAAACCGCGGCCAGGCAGCATGTCATCCTTGTCTGGCGTGGCAGCCATCATCGCCTGCACGCCGACGCCGAACTCTGTGCGCGCCTGCTGCAACAACTGGTCAGCAATGCTTTGGCAAATGCAGCGAACGGTCGGGTACTCGTCGCGGCACGTCGTCACGGCGAAAACATCCGCATCGAAGTACGCGACAACGGCCCTGGCATTGCCGCGGCGGAACATCAGCGCATCTTCGAAGAGTTCGTCCGCCTGGATGGCGACGAAGGCGACGCCCACAAGGGCTACGGCTTGGGGCTTTCCATCGCCGAGCGCCTCGCGCAGATCCTGCATACCCACGTCGGCCTGCGCTCCGAACCCGGTCGCGGCAGTACTTTCTGGTTCGAAGTGCCTAGGGCGACCAACGCCGGGCACAACCACCAGGAGCATGAAGCGATGCCCGAGGCCTGGCGGCACGCCAGTTAGCCATCCCGCGCATTCGCATAGCCACATACTGCGTTGCGAGGCCTTGGGCGCGGCTGAAGGGTGTCGAAAAATATCGAAGCCTCTGATCGTCATCCCGACGAAGGCCGGAATGCCCACAAAGACTGAAGTCTTTCGAGCTTCCCTGAAGCCCCCCACAGAAAAGCTGGCTATGGGGTCGACAAAAAAAAGACCCGCATCGCTGCGGGTCTCTGAAAAACTGGTGGGCCGTGATGGATTCGAACCATCGACCAACGGATTAAAAGTCCGCTGCTCTACCAACTGAGCTAACGGCCCAAAACTTAGTGAGCTCGCAATTTTATGGGCTACGGGGCTTTGGCACAAGCACCGAGGCCACAGGGAGGCTTAGACGTAGCGCGTTGGGTCCGGCAGGCCCGCATCGCGAAAGCCCTGGGCGCGTAGGCGGCAGGCGTCGCAATGGCCGCAGGCGCGGCCCTGGGCGTCGGCCTGGTAGCAGCTGACGGTCTCCGAGAAGTCGATATTCAGGCGTGCGCCTTCGCGTGCGATATCGGCCTTGCTCATCTTCATCAGCGGCGCATGGATACGGATGCCGGCACCCTCGACGCCCGCCTTGGTCGCCACATTGGCGAGCTGCTCGAAGGCCTCGATAAAGGCGGGGCGGCAATCGGGATAACCCGAATAATCGACTGCATTGACGCCGCACCAGATATCACTGGAACCGAGCACCTCGGCCCAGCCCAGCGCGATCGACAGCATGATGGTGTTACGCGCCGGCACATAGGTCACCGGAATAGTCGCGGCGTCAGCCTGCTGGTCGGTATCGAGCGGCACGTCGATATCGGCCGTGAGCGCCGAACCGCCGATCGAACGAAGGTCTACCGTCACCGTCTTGTGCGCCACCGCACCCAGCAGGCGCGACACGCGATCCGATGCTTCCAGCTCCGCACTGTGGCGCTGGCCATAGGCGACGCTCAAGGCGTACACGTCATAACCCTGCTCGCGCGCGAGCGCGATAGTGACGGCCGAGTCCATGCCGCCGGAGACGAGAATGACCGCTTTCTTGTTTTCTTTTGTGTTCATGGCTTTCACTTGATTGCGTGAAGTCAGCCGCCTTGCGGCTTGTAAAGTCGGCGGCTTCGCCACCTGTAAAGGGTAAAGAGGCGGGTCAAGAGCGGAGAGTCGCATGTGCGCTCTTTCTCTTTACTCCTCACCCGTTCCAGGCCGCGCAGCGGCCGGCTTTACCGCTGCTCTTCAGTGTCCAGGCTCATCGTTCCACAGCAGCTTATGCAACTGCATCTGGAAACGTACCGGCAGTTTGTCTTCGATGATCCATTCGGCGAGTTCGCGTGGTTGCACGGCACCGTGCACTGGCGAGAACAGCACCATGCAGCGGCGTGCCAGGCCAAACTCGTTCAATTTGTCGCGCGCCCATTCGTAATCGGCGCGGCTGGCGATGACGATCTTGATCTGGTCGTGCGGCAGCAGATGCTCGATGTTCGACCAGAGATTGCGCGCACTTTCGCCCGAATCGGGTGCTTTCAGGTCCATCACCTTGTGCACGCGCGGGTCCACGCTCGACACATCCAATGCACCCGATGTTTCCAGCGATACGTCGTAGCCGGCATCGCATAGTCGAGTCAGCAGGATCTGGCAACGCTTCTGCGCCAAGGGTTCGCCACCCGTGACACAGACATGCCTGACCTCGTGCGAGGCAACCTCGGCAAGAATATCGTCGATACCGCGCCAGTCGCCGCCGTAGAACGAGTACTCAGTGTCGCACCAGACACAACGCAACGGGCAACCGGTCAAGCGGATAAAGACGGTACGCCAACCGATGGCGTCGGCTTCGCCCTGGATCGAATGAAAGATCTCGGTGATGCGCAGGCGCTCGGCCAAGGCTGGCGCCGACGTGGGTCGCTCCACGCTCGCATCGTGCACGTTCACTGTGCGATCTCAGTTGGCCGACTGCACTTGCAGCCGGCGCAGACGGTCTTGGGCCAGGCTTGCGGCCTTGGAACCCGGGTACTTCACAGGAACGGACTTCAGCGTGGCTTTGGCTGCATCGTTCTGTTTGAGTTCGATCTGCGTGTAGGCAACCTTCAGCAGCCCATCGGGCGCCTTGTCGCTTTGCGGATACCGCGAGACCAGCCGTTGGAAAGCTTCCAGTGCAATCGGGTAATTGGACGTGGCGTAATACGACTCGCCCAGCCAGTAATAAGCGTTGGGAGCGAGGTTGCTGTCCGGATACTGCTGCAGGAAGTCGCGAAAACCGCGCGACGCCTTGACGTAGTCGCCGCCACGGATCGCGCCAAAGGCCGCGTCGTAAGCTGCTTGTGCACCGGCCGGGTTGGCGTTGCCGCCACTGCTGGACGCTGCAGCGGACTGCGAGCCATTGACCTGCGCATTGCCCTGGGGCTTGCCGTTGTCGGCAGGCGGCGGCGCACTGACGGCGGCCGGCGGGTTATTGCTGGCGGCAGGGCTGCCACCTTTTTCAATACGCCCGATACGCGAATCCAGGTCGACGTATTGCGCCTTGTTCTTATCCTGGGCTTCCTGCACCTGGTGCTGGAGCTCCTCGATCTGGCCCTGCAACTGCTGCACTTGCTGCTGCAACTGCTGGACCTGGTTGACCATGCCGATACCGCCCTGGTCCTGGTTCTGCGCCTGCTGCTCAAGACGAGCGACACGGTCGGCCAGACTCAAACGAGAATCTTGCGCATGTGCCGGCAAGCCAAAAAGCATGGCGGATGCTAATGCACCCGCCATGCCGAGCCTGGCGGGTGCATTAGCATC
>Ga0207695_10001064_pt1 | contig 48020 bp, 39 predicted proteins | sample KBSC54metaG_FD_184354 | JGI IMG/M metagenome (GOLD analysis project Ga0207695, IMG submission 184354) | Corn rhizosphere microbial communities from Kellogg Biological Station, Michigan, USA - KBS C5-4 metaG (SPAdes) (version 2) | ecosystem: Host-associated > Plants > Roots > Rhizosphere > Soil...
CGTTCAATGCGAAGATCAAAGCCTTCCGGGCTTCCGCCAGAGGCGTTCGTGACATTAACTTCTTCCTGTTCAGACTAGCTAAAATCTATGCCTAAAACCCCCAGCCCCCAAAAATTTGACTTGATCCATTGTTTGGCAATTTAATGACGCTTGCCGAATTGATAACACCCGCATAACATATCTTTCCTTACTTCGTGGTGCCCGTAATTAAACCAAACATCCTCCGATATGCGCCACAAGCTCTACTATCTGACCCTCCTCTTCACCAGCCTTTTCTTCGCCTCCTGTCTCAAGCAAATGACGCCGCCGGTTGTGCAGGCGCCGGCTGTGCAGACCCGCACGACCGAGGCCGCGCTCGCTGCAGCACAGGCTCTCTTCGAGAACTTTGAGACCGGCAGCAAGACCGCATATGCCGCCGGCACCGTCAACTTCTCCACCGGATCGTGGACGCTCACCGACGCGCTTGTCGGGACCAGCGCCTCCGATGCAAAGGATGGCAGCCAGTCTATCCGCGTCCGCAACACGGGCATCATCAGCATGAATTTTGACGTCACTACCGGCGCCACTACGGTCACAGTGAGGCACGCGGTATACGGCTCTGACGCCTCCTCCACCTGGGGCCTGTGGGTATCGGCCGACGGCGGCGTTACTTATACGCAGGTAGGCGCTGCCGTTACGAGCAGCAGCACCACGCTCGCTACGGCGACCTTTACTGTCAACAGGACCGGCAACGTACGGTTTGACATCCGCAAGATCAGCGGCGGGACGAACCGCATCAACATCGACGACGTCACCATCAATAGCAACAGCGGCAGCGGCGGCGGAACAGCCAGCGATAATTCCAACCTCCTGCTCGGCAACCCCAGCGGCGCGACCAACAGCATCTCCAACCCCGACAATTATCTCTATGACCTCGGCTATTATATCGAATCCTATAACCGCGACAGAGGCGAACCCAACTGGGTCAGCTGGTATGTCGGCGACACCTCTCTGGGCTCGATCGACCGGTCCAATGACTTCCGCCCCGATCCCAATCTCCCCACAGGCTGGTACGAAGTCCCCGCTACCGCCTATTCCGGCTCGGGCTTTGACCGCGGCCATAACTGCCCCTCCGGCGACCGCACCAACACTACGGCAGCCAACCAGGCCACTTTTCTGATGGACAATATGATCCCGCAGGCGCCCAACAACAACGAGCACACCTGGGCCAACCTCGAAGCCTACGGCCGCTCGCTGGTCGCCGCCGGCAACGAGATATATGTCGTCATGGGCAGCTATGGCTCGGGCGGCACCGGATCTGGCGGCAGCGCCACCACGGTCGATAACGGCAATGTAGCGGTTCCCGCACAGATCTGGAAGGTGATCGTCGTGCTTCCAAAAGGCAACAACGATCTCAGCCGCATCACCACGAGCACGAGAGTAATATCCGTCAACACCCCCAATATCAATACCATCAGCGCCGACTGGACACAGTATATCTGCACGGTAAAAGATATCGAGAATGCCACCGGCTATACTCTGCTGTCCAATGTTCCGGCCAATATCCGGAGCGTCCTGGAGAATGTAAAGGACGCCGGGAACTAGGGTTTTTATTTACCTTTGCCCTCTTATGGGTCAGAAAAAGCTCATCCGATTTGAAGCGATCAAGAGTTTCCCCAATGTCCTCCAGTACCCCGAAGGGATGGCCGGCCAGTGGGCAAAATTTTATAAGAACGAACATCCGCTGACCCTTGAGCTGGCCTGCGGAAAAGGCGAGTATACGGTAGGCCTCGCCCAGATGTACCCCCACCGCAATTTTCTGGGTGTAGACATGAAAGGGAACCGCATCTATATAGGGGCCAAAAAGAGCCTCCAGGAGAACATCACCAACGCGGCCTTCCTTCGCACCCATATCGACAAGATCGCATCCTATTTTGGCAAAGGCGAGGTGGCGGAGATATGGCTGACCTTTCCCGATCCCCAGCTGCGGAAGTCCCGGTTCACGCGCAGGCTGACCCACCCCAAATTCATCCGACTCTATCAGCAGATCCTTAAGCCCGGCGGATGTATCCACCTGAAGACCGACTCGCCCATCCTTTATCAGTTCACAAAATGGGTGATCGACATGTATCACCTGACGCTGCTGGAAGATTCAGACCATATCCACGCAGAGCCCGACTCTATAAAGGATGAGCTGAAAATAAACACCCACTACGAAAAGCTGGACATCGCCCAGAGCGGACGAATACACTATCTGAGCTTTTCGCTGCCCGAACAGCCGCTGCCGACCGACCAGGACGCCGCACTGCATGAAAGGGTGAAGAACGAAGAGCCGACCCCTCCGGAAAGAGTAAGGCCTCCGCGGAATCATACTCCCAATAATTAACATGAAACAGCTGCAGGAAGGGATCGATTTCTATTTTAACGAACAGGGGCTGATGGTCCTGACGGCCAAATACCATCTCGAAAGAGGATATTGCTGCGGCAACGGATGCAGGCACTGCCCCTACGACTACGAACGGGTCAGCGAACCGCGCCGCTCGCAGCTGATCGCACAACGAAAAGAAAATGCCACCGAAAAAAAAGAAGACCGGGACTAGCGCCGCAGGCCGCGGCGGGACGGCCCGCAAGAAGGGGAGCGCAGCGAGCTCCGTCCGGGAGAAGCTCAACTCCGTAAAACCTTCCGGCGGCAAGGATGACTCATTTTTTGATCTTGTTCATGAGGTCGCCCGGCAGATACCCCGCGGCCGCGTCACCTCTTACGGCGCCATCGCCGCCTGCCTCGGTACCCGCCTCTCCGCCCGAATGGTTGGTTGGGCCATGCTGAGCGCTCACCAGGTCGAAAAGCCGGTGCCCGCCCATCGCGTCGTCAACCGCGTCGGACTGCTTACCGGCAAACACCACTACAATCCCCCGGGAAGGATGCAGGAACTTCTCGAGAAAGAAGGAGTAAAGGTTAAGGATGATAAAGTGGTGGACTTTGCCCGGTTGTTCTGGGACCCCGCGAAGGAGTTGTGAAGCTGCGCGCTGCCCGCGCATGGTCCACCCAACGCGACCCGCACCTCTCAATAATACGGACTGATCATCACATATACCACCACGCCGGTGACCGCCACATACAGCCACATGGGCCACGTGATCCTTGCCAACTTCCGATGCTTGTCGAATTTCTCCTGGTACGCCCGCTGCAGCGTAAACAACACGAAAGGAATAATGATCCCCGAAAGGATAATATGCGAAGAGAGAATAAAATAATAGATATACCTCGCCACACCCGCCTGCTGCTTCTCCGCGTCACTCAACAACCCGTCATGATCCAAATCCCCAAACCGTACAGAAGGATTCGACGCATGATAGATAACATAGGAGACCAAAAATACAGAGCTCAGCGTGATCGCGACCCAGTTGGCGCGTTTGTGCGCTTTGACCTGGCCGTGGCGGATAAAATAAAGACTAGCGAGCAGGAGGATTGCCGTGCTGGAGTTCAGGATCGCGTGGAAAAGGGGCAATGCCCGCGTATTGAAGCCAAAATCGATCTTTGCCTGGGGAACCAGTATCAGGAAGGCCACCGCCGCAGGAATAGCGATAGACACGACGATGATCGCCTTCGTAAAGTTGAACTCGCGTGAACCACCAGACCCTTGTGAACCGCCGAACTCGCGTGAACCACCGGCCCCACCAGACCCTTGTGAACCGCGGGACGCGGAACCTACAGAAACTTCGCTCATATCATTTCTTTTTTACTTTTTCTGCTGAAATAAACCACCCCGATCGTCACCAGCAGCAGGACCGCGGCAATCGGGATCATCAATGGGCGAAGCTCGTTAAATGCTGTCGACTTCCTCTTTTTGTCCTTCTCCAGCATGATGAACACCAGGTCGTCACCCAGCCGGGCAACCGCCGCGGTATCGGTCCCGTGATAGTACCCCCGGATGACCCGGTCCTTGTCCAGCAGTGCGATATAGTCCGTGTGGACGAAGTTGGAATCGACACTCACGCTATCCTGCAAGCCCAGCTTGAGCTCGTTGAGCGCAAAGTCGTAGATCGTCTTTTTGGGACCAGTCAGCAGCCACCAGACGTCCGGATTGATCCCGTATTTGTCCGCATATTTCTTCATCACGGGGACCGAGTCGTGCGCCGGATCCACTGTCATCGACAGGAACTGTACAAAGGTAGTATCAATCCCTTTCATATTGTCCCTTAGCTTGAGCCCATCCTGCAGATGCCGCATGTTCTTCGTCAGTATCGGACAGATGCTGGCGCAGTGGGTAAAGAAAAAGTCGATGATGATCACCTTCCCCTTCAGCTGGTCGAGTGATACGGTCTGCCCCAGCTGATTTTGCAGCGTGATATTCGCCACCTGGTGCCAGACCGTATCCGTCACTTCCTTTCCGTCCCTGATCTTCGTGACCACGGAATCCGGGAAGAAGCGCCCGGGCATCGGGACCTTATACTGTCTGGCGATCATATAGAAGAAGAGGGGTATCGCTACCGCTATACATAGCGCCAATAATGCCTTTTTGCTCACTTTTTACATTTAATTTAATGTCCTCGGCCCTGCGCCGAACCAGACCATGTCCGGTTAAAAGAAAACCATCGCCAGGCAGCGATGGTTCGTTCCGATAAAATATTTTCGACCGCCCGTGTCCCGACTTTCGTTTCCACAAGGGAACGCTCGGGAATCCGTTTGGCGCTTTCCATTAGTCAGGTTGTCCGGGTTTCTTCGCTGCGGGCTCTTCTCTCGGGGGAGCCTTTATCAGATTCTGCTCGGCGTGGTGCCTGTCATAGCGGTTGCGCAGGTCACGGTAGGAACCGCCGTCCCAGAGGAACGCGATGATGAACCACACGAAGAGCAGCGCCGGGACCGCGATGGTCATGATCATGTTCTTGATCTCATGACGAAGGTGCATGAACTCGGCAATGATATAGAACGCCTTGGCACAGGTAAGGATCAGGTAGACGCCATTCAGGACCAGCTTGGGAGGAAACCTGCCCTCAGTCTTGATATGAATGGTTGCCAGGATCAGCTCGAAGCAGGTGATACCGAGCAGGATCCAGAAGGTCCTCCAGATCGGTCTGGTGTCAAAATGCGCTTCTGCAACGTGACCGGGGGGAGTTTCAATATGAGACATATACTTATAAGTTATTAGTCGTTAAGGAATATACACCAGTCATTCAGGGACTAGAGCAGATAAAAACAAGTGAACACGAATACCCATACCAGGTCTACAAAGTGCCAGTACAGACCAGCCTTCTCGATCATGAGGTAATGACCCCGCTTGGCGAAGTCGCCGCGCAGGTTCTTGATCAGCATGATACAGTTGATCACCACCCCGGAGAATACGTGAAAACCGTGGAAGCCCGTGATCGTAAAGAAGAAGTTGGTAAAGTTGGTAGAGGCTACAGAACCATCCGCATTCGGGAAGGGGTTTCTGCCCCACCAGGCGCCTTCGCCATGCAGGTGCGTCCATTCCCAGGCCTGACAGCCGAGGAACATCAGACCACCGATGATCGTCAGGATCATATATTTGGTTACACTCTTCTGGTCGTTATTATGGCCGGCGGCGACAGCAAGTACCATGGTCACCGAGCTGGCGATCAATATAAAGGTCATCAAGCTCACGAATACCAGGGGCAGGTTCATCTCGCCCATCAGCGGAAACGCCTTGAAAACTTCGTTCGGGTCAGGCCAGCCATTGCTGGAGAATCGGATCGTGCCGTAAGAGATCAGAAAAGCGCCAAAGGTAAAGGCATCACTCATCAGAAAATACCACATCATCAGCTTACCATACTCCACGTTGAAGGGGCTCTTCCCGCCACTCCACCATTTCTGACCCGCCGGTACTGCTTGTGCCATGTTGTTAATTTGTTGGTTTGTAAAGATATTTAACTAACTGAATATTATTTTATAGCCATAAAGAAAATGAACAGGTATATCCATAACAGGTCTACAAAATGCCAGTACGTGCTCATCAGCTCGACAGGCACGGCATTGTAGTTGCGGACCCTGGATGCAAAGGCCTTTCCGAACATCACGACCAGGGCGATAATACCCCCCAGTACGTGTACCCCGTGAAGACCCGCAATGATATACAAGAACTGTCCACCTCCCGAACCCTTGAACGTAACCCCCGTATGCCAGATCTGACGAAACCCGGTCCACTGCAGGACTACGAAGAGGATCCCTAATATCGCTGTAGTAGTCAGAAGATTGCGATAACGCAACATCTCCCTTTCCCTGAATGCTTTCAATGCCATTTGTATCGTCAGGCTGCTGATCAAAATGACAGCCGTCGAATACCAGAATGCCCTCGGGATCTCGAACGTCGTCCAGTTCGGCTGATCCCTCTTCACTACATAAGCGCTTGTCAGACCGGCAAACATCATGATAATGCTGCCCAGCGCCACCCATAAGGTGAATTTGTGGGGATGTATTTTCTTTCGTTGTTCGTTCACCGTCTGCTTTGCTTCAATTGATTGTATCATGTCATTCGCCTCCTAAGCCGTTTTATTGGCCAATAACGCCAGCAACACCACCGGCAGATATATATAGCTTCCAAACATCACCCTTCTCGCCGCTGCTACTGTCATCTCGCGGTAGAGCCGCACGCACATCGCCACCATGAACAGGTTGGCGATCAGTACGACGACCATGCTTACCAGCCCGCTCATCCCCGTGAAATAGGGCAGGATGCCCACCGGCAGAAGAAGGAGCGAATAGATGATCGCCTGTATCGCGGAATACTTTGTCGGCCCTTCGTTGGACGGCAGCAGCTTGAAGCCGGCGGCAGTATAGTCTTTGTGCGCTATCCAGGCAATGGCCCAGAAATGCGGAAACTGCCAGAAGAACTGCAGGGCGAAAAGCACCCACCCGCCAGCGCTCAGATCGTCATTCCCCGCCGCCCAGCCGATAAGACAGGGCAGGCTTCCGGGGATCGCACCGACCAGCACCGATATAGAGCTGACCTTCTTCAGCGGCGTATAGATGAAGGCATATACGAACAGACTGAAGGCCGCCAGGGCTGCCGTCAGAAAGTTGAAATGCCAGAGGATCAGTACCCCGCCGACACCCGCCAGCACCGCAAATGTCGTGGCCTCCTGTACGCTCATCCGACCGGAAGCTACCGGCCGGTTAGCCGTCCGCTTCATCAGCGCATCGGTATCCTTCTCCACGATCTGGTTGATCGTATTGGCGGCGCCGGTAACCAGCAGACCACCCAGGAAGAACAGCCCGATCGCCGCCCAGTCAAACTCCTTCACTTTCGGCGCCAGCAAATAGCTGATCAAAGCAGAGAACACGACCATGAAGCTGAGATTGAACTTGATCAGCAGTTTGTAGTCCTGCACTTTGCTGGCAAATTTTAAAGAACTCGGTTGCTTCACGGTCTCCTCCATATCTGTTTTTTTTCAAAAGGAACGCACGCGGCGTTCCTTATCCCATATTTTCTGTGCATTCGCGGAGCTCACACGCGAACCGGCCTATGGCGCGGTTCAACAGCTACCGGCCCGCGGCGCGCCTTAGTGTGCACTTTCGTTAGCTCCCAACGGCTCGGTCTGCGGAATGAAATCACGTCCATCCTTCGCATAGTCATAAGGCCAGCGATGAACTTCAGGGATCTCGCCAGGCCAGTTGCCGTGTCCCGGACGGATCGGCGCTGTCCACTCGAGCGTCGTAGAGCCCCAGGGGTTTCTCGTCATCACCCTTCTGCCCTTGAAGATGGAGTAGAAGAAGTTGAAGATGAAGAGCAGCTGCACCGCAAACACGATGATCGCCACGGTAGAGATAAATCTGTTAAGACCTCCGAACTGGTTGAAGGAGATCCAGTTGCTGTAGTCGAGATAACGACGGGGCATACCGGCAAGACCTTCGTAGTGCATCGGCCAGAAGATCAGGTAGGCGCCGATCAGCGTGATCCAGAAGTGGATATAGGCCAGCACGTTGTTCATATAGCGGCCATACATCTTCGGGAACCAGTGGTAGATACCCGCGAACATACCCAGTATCCCGGACACACCCATTACGATGTGGAAGTGGGCGATCACAAAGTATGTATCGTGCAGCGGGATATCCAGCGTAGAGTTACCAAGGAAGATACCGGTCAGACCGCCGGAGATAAAGGTGGACACGAATCCAATGGCGAACAGCATCGCCGGTGTGAATCGGATATTGCCACGCCACAGCGTCGTCAGCCAGTTGAACACCTTGATGGCCGAAGGCACGGCGATCAGCAGCGTCAGCAGTACGAATACAGAACCCAGGAAAGGATTCAGACCCGTAACGAACATGTGGTGCGCCCATACCAGGAAGGCGAGGATCGCGATCGCGAACATCGAACCAACCATCGCGATATAACCGAAGATCGGCTTGCGGGCGTTCACCGACATAACTTCGGATACCAGACCCATCGCAGGGAGGATGATGATATATACTTCGGGGTGACCCAGGAACCAGAACAAGTGCTGGTAAAGGATCGCGCTACCACCCTCATTGGGCAGAGCCTTACCCGTCGTTGCCAGGAAAATATCAGAGAGATAGAAGCTCGTACCGCCGTGACGGTCGAACAGCAGCAGGATAAAGCCGGACAGCAGTACCGGGAAGGACAGTACGCCCAGGATCGCGGTGAAGAACAACGCCCAGATCGTCAGCGGCAGACGCGTCATGCTCATACCCTTCGTACGCAGGTTGAGAACGGTAGAGATATAGTTCAGACCACCGAGCAGGGAAGAGACGACGAACATAGCCATGGATATGATCCAGAGGTCCATACCCGTCTTCGAGCCTTCGGACGCATCCCCCAGCGCACTCAGAGGCGGGTAGGAGGTCCATCCGCCGCTGGCAGGACCGGTCTCGATGAACAGGGAAGACAGCATCACCATGCTGGCGCCGAAGAAGAACCAGTAGGATAGCATATTCAGCATCGGAGAAGCCATGTCGCGGGCTCCGATCTGCAACGGAATAAGGAAGTTGGCGAAGGTACCGCTGAGACCACCCGTTAACACGAAGAATACGAGGATGGTACCGTGCATGGTCACCAGGGCATAGTAGAACTCAGGCTGGATCTGACCACCCCTGGCCCATTTGCTGCCCAGAATGTCTTCCAGGAACTGAAAATGCGCGTCGGGATAGCCCAGCTGAAGACGGAACAATACGGACATAAGGCCACCGATGATCGCCCAGATCATCCCCGTGATCAGGAACTGCTTGGAGATCATCTTGTGATCCTGGCTGAACACATATTTCGTGATGAACGTCTCCTTATGATGGTGCACACCATGCTCGTCATGATGCGCGTCATGGGAGGTCTGTATCTCAGGATGTCCGTGTAATGTTGCTTCGTTGCTCATTAGAAAACTTTTTATGGATACTCTATACTCTTATTCAAATCATTTGGCTAAGCTGGCCGTAGCAGCAGGCGCCGGAACCGTCACCGCAGCCTTCGTGCTGTCTGCAGGCCTGGCAGCATTCGGGTCCTTGTCAGGGAATACCTGAACGTAGTTAGGCTTCTGCTTCAGCAGCCACAGCTTGTACTCGTCCTCTTCCACGACCTTGATGATGCCACGCATGGTATAGTGACCGCGACCGCACATCTGGTCACAGGAGATCTCGTATTCGAAATCGGGATTGCCTGTCTTCTTCTTCATCTCGTCCGTAGTGAACTTCGGAATGAACCACATCGTGGTCGGCGTACCGGGCACCGCGTCCATCTTCTGGCGGAACTCAGCCAGACCTACGTCGTGGATAACGTCGCGGGAATTGATGATCAGCTTTACAGCCTGGTTCTTTACGATATACATTTCGTTGCCTACAACGATATCGTCGTGCGTGCTGGCGTCATCCCAGATCAGGCCCAGGGAGTTGTTCTCCTTGTCGCTGATGTTCTGGTAGTATTTTTTGCCAAAGACCTTGTCTTTACCGGGGTAGCGGAAGATCCAGCCGAACTGTTTGCCGGTCACTTCGATCTGATTGGCGTTCTCGGGAGCGTCGCCCGTGATGCGGAACCAGTAGAACAGACCGAAACCAACCAGGACCGTGAGCGCGATCGCAGGAACTACGGTCCAGATGACTTCCAGGCGGTTGTCATGCGGGAAATAGTGCGCCTGCCTTTTTTCTGAGTACTGGTACTTATAGGCAAACCAGAACAAAAGGACCTGGGTGATCACAAATACGACACCCGTGATCGCGATGGTGATATAGAGCATGGTGTCGATCTGCTCGCCGTGCTTGGAGGCAGACTCGCCCAGGATCTTTCCTCTGTAGAGCTCGTTGCACCAGTATACACCGATGAGTCCGAGGACCAGGAAGACGATCATGAGGAAGCCGTTGACACGGTTGTTCGCTTCGAAGTTCTTTTTCTCTCCTTTCAATACACCGACATACTCACTGGCCTTCGCGATCTGGAAAGTGATCAGGAAGCCAAATAACAGGATCAGTAACAGAAAAAACGTTGACATGGTATTAAAAAGATTTTAAGTATGGTGGATAATACTTTCTTTCAGTAAAGGATGGTTTCTTTCCAGCAGCGGGAATTTCGCAAGAACCCTTCCCGTCTGCCACATGATCAGCCCTACAAATCCGAGCGCGATACCGAAGTCGAACAGGTTCATGGGCACGTGGTCTTTGCTCGTCGAGCCGAAGACCATCTGGTAGAAGTCCAGCCAGTGACCGAACACCAAAAGTACGGACATAAATGTTACAGTAGCCCAGTTGCGCTTGGCGCCGCGGCTCATGAAGATCAGCAGCGGAGCCAGGAAGTTGATTATCAGGTTGAGATAGAAGATGCCCTGATAAGCTCCTTCAAAACGGGTTTTAAAATAGACGGTCTCTTCAGAGATATTCGCGTACCAGATCAGCATGAACTGGTCGAACCACAGATAGGTCCAGAAGATAGAGAAGGCGAACTGGAACTTACCAAGGTCGTGCAGGTGCTCTTCATTGACCAGCTCGAGGTAGCCCTGGTTCTTCAGGTAGATCACGAAGAGCGTGATCAGCGCAATACCCGATACAAAGGTCGAAGCAAAGGTATACCAGCTATACATGGTAGAGAACCAGTGAGCGTCCAGGCTCATCAGCCACAGCCAGGGAGTGACAGAGGCGACGGTCAGCGCAAACCAGACGATATAGACGGCCGCCCAGATGGTGCTCTTGAACATGAATTTCCTTCCTTCTTCGACGGTCAGCGGCGTGTTGTCGATCGCGCGCGACATCGAACGGAGTTTCCAGCCGAGAACTATCCAGAGACCGATGGTGAGGATCGTATATACAGTAAAGAAGCCGGTGCTCAGGAAGCCGCTCTTACCGAGGAGCACTTCGTCTTTGGCGACGGCGCTCTTATCGAGCCATTGGTAGAGGGTAGCCTTTCCGCCGAAGACGATGCACATCAAAATCACGAAGGTGATGGCGCCAATGGGGATGACAGACGTGGCAATCGCCTCGGTCACGCGGCGGAAAGCCATCTGAAAGCCGCCCCAGGCCAGCGTCGTTGCAGCAAAGAAGAACATCGCAGCATTCACGATCAGGAGGAAGTATACACTATTTTGCAAAAGGGCCGACCAGAAACGGGTTCCTTCGCCATGCGTACCATAGAGTGCAAATCCAACGATCAGGGAAAGTACTCCGACCGCCATTAACCCCATAGACCACTTCTTATATCGGCCGGGTATTTCAAAATGTTCTTTAATGGATGCCATTCGACAATGATTTAAATGTGTTCGTTATTTTTTTGCTGCTGTTGAGTCGGACTTTGCTGCGCCTGCCGCGGGAGCTGCCGCTGCTGCGGGAGCCTTCCCTGCTGACTGCTTGGACTTAATGTAAGCGATCACCATCCAGCGCTGTTTGGTATTGATCTGGGAAGCATAGCTGCCCATCTTGTTCTTACCATAGGTCACAGAGTAGAACATCTGTCCTTCCGGCATCGACTCATACTTTGCGTCGCCAACCAGCGTAGCAGGCTTGGCAGGGAAGGGGCCATCGCCACCCTTGTACAGCGGGCCATTGCCATCCAGTTTCGGACCGTGGCAGATGCCGCAGTTGACCAGGTAAAGGCGTTCAGCCTCGACCGTGTCCATCGTGGTGAGGGGGTTCTTTACCTGACGGGAAGCAAAATAATTAGTGGTATCGCCGTCTTTGTCCTTAGCCAGCAGGAAGGGGAAAAGTTCGCCCCTTTTGATCGTGCCCGGCACGGGTGTGTTGCTGAAGTGAATACCCTGCTTGAGCCACTCGGCCTTCTGCTCTTCGGTGACAGAGTAAGTCTCGATGGCCCGGCTGTATCCCATATCCGGCATATAGACCCGGCCCGGATCGCGCTGAACACCGCCGCAGCTGACGGCAAGTACTACAACAATTACAATGGACGATGCTATGAGTAACTTTTTCATGCTTTATATGCTTAAGCTTACGCTAATACACTTCCTTTTTTCTCAAATGGGGTTTTATCCTTGGCATAGGAACCGAGCCACCAGCCTGTCTCTGCGACCTGCGTATTGATGCCTGTAGCACCCACGCTCTGCAGGAATGACGTCAGCTCAGCCTCGCTGTTCTTTTCCGTGCACTCGATCACCATCGTGAACTGGTCGTCTGTGCTCCGGAGGTTGAAATGGTGCTTGCGTACAAAGGGCGCCATCTGGCAGAGATAGCAAAAGGTCAGTACCATTCCGACGGCCGAGAACAAAACGGTCAGCTCGAATGTAATAGGTATCCACGCCGGCAGGTCGAAGTGGGACTTACCACCGATATTGACGGGCCAGTCGCTGTTGAAGACCCAGCCGATACCGCTGAGCGCGGTTGTGGTCCCCGTAATACCGTAGATGAAACCGGCGGTATGCAGCGAGGTATCGCGCAGGCCCATCGCATGGTCGAGGCCGTGTATCGGCATCGGCGTATATACGTCATGGATCTTGTAGCCTGCAGAACGAACCTTTTTGATGGCGGGGAACAGCACTTCCTCGTCCGTAAAAATGCCAACAACAAATTTTTTAACTGCCATACTATTTAGCTTTTAGCTCTTGTTATTTAAATTCTGCCGCGAACTAGTGAGCATGTGTGTGCTCGTGCGCGAACTCCTCGATGGGCTGTGCTTCCAGGCGGCCCATCTTCTCTTTATAGCTTTCACCCGACTTCTTCAGGATATGCTTGATCTCGGCAACCGCAATAACCGGGAAGAACTTCGAGAACAGGAAATAGCAGGTGAAGAACAGGCCGAACGTACCGACATAGAAACCGATCTCCCAGATAGATGGAGCATAGTAGGTAGACCAGCTGGACGGCAGGTAGTCGCGGTAGATGGAAGTTACGATGATCACAAATCGCTCGAACCACATCCCGATATTTACCAGCACCGACATGAACATCGTCACGGTGATATTGCGGCGCATCTTGCGGAACCAGAATATCTGGGGTGAAAGAACGTTACAGCCCATCATCAGGTAGTAGGCCCAGCCATAGGGGCTGAAGATATTGACCCTGTTCTGTGCGAAAGCCCATCCTTCAAATTTATTCTGGCCATACCAGGAGATGAACAGCTCGGTGAGATAGGCGATGCCGACGATCGAACCGGTCAGAACGATAACCTTGTTCATCACGTCGATATGCTCTAATGTGATATATTCCTGCAGATTGAGCACCTTCCTCGTCACCAGCAGCAGGGTCTGCACCATGGCGAAACCGGAGAAGATGGCGCCCGCAACGAAGTAGGGGGGGAAGATGGTCGTATGCCAGCCGGGGATGACCGAGGTGGCGAAGTCAAAGGATACTATCGTGTGTACGGACAATACCAGGGGAGTAGAGAGACCGGCCAATACAAGGGCGAGGGCCTCATGCCGCTGCCAGTGCTTGGCAGAACCGGACCAGCCGAAAGAGGCAACACCATAGAAGGCTTTTCTCCATTTCAGCTTTGCGCGGTCACGAACCGTTGCAATATCCGGCAGCAGACCCGTGTACCAGAACAGCAGCGATACGGTAAAGTAAGTCGAGATAGCGAATACGTCCCAGAGCAGCGGAGAGTTGAAGTTGGGCCACAGCGGTCCGCGCGTGTTGGGGTAAGGCATGATGAAGAAGCAAAGCCATACGCGACCCATGTGCCAGATCGGGAACTGTCCCGCACACATAACGGCGAAGATGGTCATGGCTTCCGCGGCACGGTTTACACCCGTACGCCAGCCCTGGCGGAACAGCAGAAGGATGGCAGAGATCAGCGTTCCGGCGTGACCGATACCGACCCACCAGACGAAGTTGGTGATATCCCAGCCCCAGCCGATGGTCCTGTTCAGGTTCCACTGACCGACACCATATATGACCTGCGTGGTTACCGATATAATACCGAACGTAAGACAAGCCAAGGCGACTATAAAGCCTATCCACCAGCTACGGGTCGGAGCGGCCTCGATCGGGCGTATGATGTCTTCCGTGACCTGGTGATAATCCTTAGTTCCATCAACCAGCGGGGCTCTTACCTGTGATTCGTACCTTAATGATGCCATATTATTTCAAGCTTTTGCTATGATCACTAATTTTTTTAAGAATGCTTTTCAGCGGGTGCAGCCTTCTCTTCTTCCTTCATTGCGCCATAAGCCTCTTCTGCATGACGGACCTTCGCGAGGTAGTTGACGTTGGGCAGTGTATGCAGCTGCTCGATGACGCCGTACACCCTCTTCGAGTTCTCAACACGGGTCCTGCTGATCAGGCTCTTGCTGTCGTTGACGTTGCCGAAGACGATGGCGTCCGTGGGACATGCCTGCTGGCAGGCGGTCTGAACGTCAACCATATCCTTCAGTACACGGTCTTCTCTCTTCGCCTTCAGCTTGCCTTCCTGGCAGCGCTGGATACAGAAGGAGCATTTTTCCATCACACCGCGGCTGCGGACCACGACGTCAGGGTTCAGCACCATGCGGGTCAGGTCGTCGGTCATCTGGAAGATCACCGGATCGAGCTTGCCAACCGTCGTCTGGTCCTGGTTGTTGGGGAAGCTGTCGGCGCCGGTGTAGTCAGCCCAGTTGAAGCGGCGAACTTTATAGGGACAGTTGTTAGCGCAATAACGGGTACCGATGCAGCGGTTGTAGGCCATCTGGTTGATGCCTTCCGAGCTGTGGTTGGTAGCGTTCACCGGGCAAACGTTCTCACAGGGAGCGTTGTCACAGTGCTGGCAGAGCATGGGCTGGAATACCACCTGGACGTCGTCCGGGTTGTCCAGCTTGCCGCCGGGCGTAGAGTAGTACCGGTCGATACGCAGCCAGTGCATGTCGTGGTAGCGGAGCACTTCGCTCTTTCCGACCATCGGAACGTTGTTCTCTGCATGGCAGGCTACCACGCAGGCGCCGCAGCCGAAGCAGGTGTTCATATCGATGGACATGCCCCATTTGATACCGGGCTTGTCGTAGATGGGGTAGAGGGTGCCGTCTTCTTCGAAGTGCTCGATGCCTCCGTAAGGTTTCAGCTCCTTTTCCCGGTCTTCGATCACTGCCTCGGGGTTCTTTTTGAACTCGTCGAGGGTTATCTCGCGGACCACCTCATCGCGGCCTTCGTAGCCGAAGTGGGTCTGGGTCATCGCGACCTTGTATTTTTCTTTTGTATCCTCGAAGCTTGCATCGATGCCGAACCAGTCGGTGGTCGTGCCGTTGAAGCTGAGCAGCGGGAAGGCGTTCTTGCCCACCCCTGCGGCTGCGCGGCCGATGTTGGCGGCTGTATTCTCGGGCTTGGCGCTCTGGCGGCCATAGCCGACGGCGATGCCGATGACTTCGTTGTGGGTGCCGGGTACGATGACTGCCGGCAGTGTGATCTCTTTCCCGTTGACCTTTACCTTGATCACCTGCTTCTCAGGATATACTTCGTAGCCGTCGGACTGACGACGATCGGAGAGGTCGAGCTTCCAGGTCTTCTTTGCAAATTCGGGGGAGACGATCGCGTAGTTGTCCCAGGTAGCGCGGGACAGGGGATCGGGCAGTTCCAGCAGCCAGGGGTTGTTGCCCTGAGCGCCGACACCCAGTGATATCTTCTGGTAAAGGACCACTTCATAGGCTCCGCCTTTCTTTGCAGAGGCCAGAGCAGCAGCGGCGGCGCTGAGGCTGCCGGCGATGAAGCTGGCTCCGGCTACAGCGGGGGCTGTGGCAGGCTCTACCACGCCATCCTGCAGGGCTTTCTCGTAGGCTTCGATGCCACCTAACTTCGCGGTCCAGTATTGTTTGAAGAATGCTTCGTAGGTATTCGTGTTACCGCTCCACTTCATCAGGGTCTCTTCGACAGGCCTGGTCTTGAAGAGGGGGGCGATAGTCGGCTGGAGGAAGGCATAGTAGCCGGGTTTTGCTTCCGTGTCACCCCAGCTTTCCAGGAAGTGCGGAGCAGGAAGGGCGAATTTCACCAGCTCGGTGGTTTCGTCCATGCGCTCGTTGAAGGATACGGTGACCTTTGTCTTCTGCAGGCCGGTCTTGAACTTGTCGGCGGCGTAGAAGTCATAGGCAGGGTTGACGCCGTAGATCAGCAGCGCACCAACTTTTCCGTCGTTGAGGTCGGCGACCAGCTGATTCATATCGCTGTCGAGGCCCTGGCGGGTCATGAGGGGCAGTGCCCAGTCGACCGTGGTCCCGTTGGCGCCGATGGCCTCATTTATCGCGTTGACGACGATCTGAACATTTTTATCGTTGCTACCGCTGACGACGAGGGCCTTACCCTTGTTCTCGGTCAGCTCTTTAGCGGCTTTCGCGATACCGGCCTTTATATTCTCGGGGACAGCGGGTGCCGTTACAGAGCCACCCACAGCAGCCAGCAGGGCGAGGGCTACAGCGCCGGTCTCGGAAGGACGGTGCGTAAAGCGTTCGTCGGCGTTAGCGCCGGTGACGGAGAGCAGGCTTTCGAACTGGAAGAGCTTGCTCATCCCGGGGTTCTTCTCGTCGATCCTTCTTCCTTTGGCGAAGTCGGCGCTGAACTGCTCGGGCGCCAGCCAGGTGCCGAGGAAATCGGCGCCCAGGCTCACGACAACCTTTGCGTTGTCGAACCGGTAGGAAGGAACCACCCTTTTGCCAAAGGAGGCTTCGGAAGCCAGCAGGATGCCGCTGTAGGTATCAGCGTCATACTGTATGTGGCGGCTGCCCGGATATTTTGCGAGGAATTCTGTGATGACCTGTTTGGTGGTGGGGGAGGTGATCGTGCCGGTCAGTAATACCACCGGGCCACCAGCGCCTGCGAGCGCATCTCCAACCATCTTATCGAATGCTTCAAATGTGCTTACTTCCTGGGCTTTGCCGTCGGCGATCTGAACGGGGAAGCGGAGGCGGGCAGTGTCATACAGGTCGAGCACCGAAGCCTGGACGCGAGCGGAGGCAGCGCCTCTGCTCCCGCTGGAGAGCATATTTCCTTCCAGCTTGATGGGACGACCGTCCCGGACTTTTGCGACAACGGGAACGACGTCTCCGCCGATCGTATAGGTCGTAGCGTAATAATCAGCAACGCCGGGTATCGTGTTCTCCGGTTTGTTGAGATAGGGAACTACGTGGCGAACGGGCATTTCGCAGCTGGCAGCCAGGGTGGCGGCAGCCGTGGAGAAGCCCAGATATTTAAGAAAGTCCCTGCGGGGGGTCTTGGCGTCGAGCAATCCTTTCCCATCCAGGCCTTCCAACGGTAAACTCTCGTTGAATTCGTCTTCCGTTGATTTCTGAAACGCTTCGCTGTTATTGCGCTCACCGAAACTTTGCCAGTATTTTTTGTCGCTCATAGCTGAGAAGTTAAGCTAAACCCCACTTCCGGGATAAGCACCGGATAGCTTTTAGGGGGCGTTTATTTTATATGATATATATTTTCTTCCAATTTGTTGATCATCTCCGGGTCAGCAGAGGAGGGGATTAGTAGTGGCATTTCTGACACTCAGTACCACCGATGTTCTCTACAGTCACGCTATCCATCTTCCCATTCTTCAGGTCCTTGTGGAATTTCTCGTAGATGCTGTAGAATTTGTTACCTCCGTTGCCCGAGCTGTCAGGGAAGTTGACCTTGGTGGTACGGTGACAGTTGATACACCAGCCCATGCTCAGGGGAGCGAACTGCTTTACTTCGTCCATTTCCTGGATCGGACCGTGGCAGGTCTGGCACTGAACCTTGCCGGCCTTGGTGTGCTGTGCGTGGCTGAAGAATACATGGTCAGGCAGGCTGTGGATCTTGATCCATTCAACGGGCTTGGCTGTAGCTGTATTGTAGCGGCTTGTTTTGGGATCGTAGCCGGTGTAGGAGTACAATTTCTGGATCTCGGCAGTTCCGTCTACTTCGCTGCCGTCTTCGCGGTACAGCTTGGGGCCATGGCTATAGTCGTTGATCGCGGCGTGACAGTTCATACAGACGTTGAGCGGCGGTACGGTAGCGTGTTTGGAGTCCAGGGCGTTGCTGTGGCAATATAAGCAGCTGACCTGGTTGATGCCGGCGTGTACCTTGTGGGAGTAGAAGATCGGCTGCTCCGGCTGATAGCCCTGCTGGCGTCCCAGGCCGATAGCGCCCTGTACAACCCAGTAGCCACCGAGCACGAACAGGATCAGGATGAGGAATGCGATATACGCCTTATTTCTGTAGAAGGGCACCGGCTCGGAGGCAGGGATGCCTTCCTTGTCGTCGGAGAGCTTCTTCAGGTTGCTGTTCACCTGGAGGAGAACGAACATGATGACCGCGAGAATGAGCGTCAGGATACCATAGAGGAGCGTGTTGTCGCCTTCCTGGGCTTTCGCCTCGGAGCTACCTGCTTCAGGACCGCCCGTCGCAGCAGTGGTCGGCGGTTTCGCGGTCTCAACATAGCTGATGATCGCGTCGATCTCTTTATCACTCAGCCCGGGGAAGGTGTTCATCGGGGTCTTGTTGAACTGAACGAACAGGTCGTTGAAGTACTTGTTACCCGATGCAAGAACTTTTTGGTTGTTGTGAATCCAGTCGTGCAGCAGCGCCTTGTCGGGTATACGGGACGTCACACCTTGCAGTGCGGGACCTGTGATTACTTTAAACGGACTGTGACACGAAGCGCAATTGGACTGAAACAAAGCTTTACCATCCTGAGCATATGAAGTATTTCCTAGTAGAACCAGAGAGGGGAGGAGGATACTGAATATTAACGCTCTAACAATTGGTCTATGGTTGGTCATATATACAATATGTTGTATAAATGTGGAAAAATCTCCTTTTGAAACGCTGAAGGCGTTTTGTCCGATAGGACAGGCATTAGCCGACGTGTGGGAAATACACTGGTTTTTTTATTGAAAATGCATTTCCTGCACATTAACAGGTTGCAAAAATAAGTCAGGATTTTAACAATATATCAACATGCTGAAAATTTTTTTTCCCGCTGTGGGCGTGGGTTTCAGCGAATTACGCCAAATCGCCGTGACCTTCTGTCATAGTAGTGTCAAGTGCCTTGCGAACAAAAAACGAGGATTAAAATCCGTCGTGTTCATAGCTAAAATACAAGCATGTGCAGTAGTTTTGGTCAATGAAGAAGATCGCCATTTTCGCATCGGGGGCGGGGTCCAACGCCGCAAAAATTATAGAACATTTTCAATACAATCCGGAAATCAAGGTCAGCCTCATCGTCTGTAACAAGCCCACGGCAGGGGTTCTGGACATCGCCGGGAGGGCCGGCATACCGACCTTACTTATTGAAAAGGAGAACTTCTTCCGCGGGTCTGCCTACCTCGGGGAGCTTGGGGGATACGGGATCGACTGGGTCGTGCTGGCGGGCTTTCTGTGGAAGATACCGGTGGCGCTGGTGAAGGCCTACCCCGGCAGGATAATTAATATACACCCTGCATTGTTGCCCAAATATGGGGGTAAGGGGATGTATGGCCATTTTGTGCACGAGGCTGTCGTCCAGGCGAAGGAGACGCATACCGGCATCACGATCCACTATGTGGACGAATTCTATGACCATGGTCAGATCATCTTCCAGGAGAAAGTGGAAGTTCTGCCCGGTGACACACCCGAGGCCGTGGCACAGAAAGTGCACCGGCTGGAGCATGAACATTTTCCCAGGATCATAGAGGCAGTGGTTAACCAGGCCGGTGGGGCCGCGTTGCCAAATCAACGTTAAAAAATTCAACCGACCGCTGTAGTTAGCCGTTTGATAATTAATATTATCACCTAAATAGTCGCCTTTGTCTCTTTTTACCCATAAGTTTCTGCTGCTCGCCTTATCTCTCCTTCTTCTCTTTGTCGGCAGCGAGGCCCGGGCGCAGATCAGTATACACGGGACAGTTTATAATATGTACCGGACCAGGCCGCTTGAGGGGGTCAGCGTCCTTACTACTTCGGGCCGGGGCACCGCCACCGACTCACTGGGCAACTACTCGATATCGGCGGCCAATCTGGACGACTCCATTTATTTCTCCTATCTCGGTCAGGCTACGGCGCGCTATCCGGTAAGATCGATGAATTTCTATAATGGCTTCGACATTGCCCTTCACGTGGATCCGGTGGAGATGAAAGCCGTTAAAGTCATGCCACGGAGCTATCACAATGACTCTCTCCAGAACCGGCAGGACTACGCCAGGATCTTCAACTTCAGGAAGCCGGGGTTCAAGCTGGCAGGGCCAAGTCCGGATGGGGCCGGGGCGGGGGTGGACCTGGATGAGCTGATCAACGTGTTCCGGTTTGGCAGGACGAAGAGGATACAGGCGTTCCAGCGGAGGCTGGTGGAGGAGGAGCAGGACAAGTATGTCGATCATCGTTTTAACCGGTCGCTGGTGCTGAAGGTGACGCATCTGGAGGGGGATGCGCTCGATAGTTTTATGGTCAGGTACCGGCCGTCGTATGAGTTTTGCCAGAAGGCGACGGACTATGATCTGATGGATTATATAAAGCTCGCATTTAGGGAGTATCAGAAGGATAGGAAGGAGAGGCCGTAGGCGCTATCTTTACAAAAAACCCTACAATGGACCAACTAACGCTCGGCATCGGCACCCGTCTGCAGCACACCCAATTTGGCCCGGGAGTGATCGTCGGAGTCAGGTATGCCACCTACCTGATCAGTTTTATTCACCATGGTATAAAGGAGGTCGACAAGACCGATGGGCAGCTGGACGAGATACTGCCCGAGAATGTAACGGAGGAGGTGGAGACCCACTCTGAGATAGAAAAGTCGTTGCTTAAGATACTGCGTCTCTGGGGAGGGCTGCAGGAGCTGGTTCCGCTCGGCGACAAATGGAGGGGAGGGACGATGGTCTTACAGCCCGGGGATAAGACGGTGAAGTCAAAGGAGGTGCCGATCGAGGTCTTTTTTCACAAGATAGTTATGGCCCGGGACCGGCTGCGCGTTCTGGAGCAGCAGATCAATGGGCATAAGGGGCTTAGTGATGAAGATAAGATCAATCTACAACAATATATAACGCGCATATACGGATCGTTTACGACGTTCAACGTATTGTTTAGAAATAAAGAGCAGTGGTTTGTGGGCGAGAAGGGTTCGGGCGAATAACTCTTGGGGTCACGCCGGCGGATAGACGCCGTAAGTAGTATCTTATAGAACTTCAAGAAAAAACCTCCCTTTGAGGGGGGAGGCTGCCCTAATCAGTTCCATAACCATTAAACCTTATCCTATTTACATAAAGATATGTAATCTTGAATTATATTTCAAACAATGTGCGCTAAAAGTGCAAAACTTGACCGCTCTCGTCAGCAGCATTCAATAATCCATTAATTTTTTTACATACTCATCGAGACGCGACACTGCTAAAAAATTTCTCTCGAGTTGAGCATTGAAAGGTATGGGGGTATCCAGCGACGCGCATCGCAGTACAGGCGCGTCCAGCAGCTGAAAACAGTTTTCGCTGATCCATGCCGCGATCTCTGCGCCGATGCCTCCTGTAAGCGTGTCTTCATGTAGAACCAACACTTTGCCGGTGCGACCTACTGCAGCCTTTATCGCATCATGATCTATCGGCAGCAGCGAGCGCAAATCCAGAATGTCTATAGAGAGTTCGGGATGGGTCTTCGCGTAGTCCGTCGCCCAGTGAACGCCTGCGCCGTAGGTAATAATGGAGAGGTCCTCTCCTTCCTGCACCAGTCTTGCTTTTCCGATCTCTACTTCGTAGTAATTTTCCGGCACGGGTCCGCTGATGCTGCGGTACAGCGCCTTGTGCTCGAAGTAAAGCACGGGGTTGGGATCGTTGATGGCCGCGATCAGCAGTCCTTTCGCATCCTCCGGCGTCGATGGATAGACGACCTTCAGGCCGGGTGTATGTACGAACCATGCTTCGTTGCTCTGTGAATGGAAAGGTCCCGCGGCCACGCCGGCGCCCGTCGGCATCCGGATTACCACATCGGCCGCCTGCCCCCAGCGATAGTGGATCTTCGCCAGGTTGTTGACGATCTGGTTGAAGCCGGAAGTGACGAAGTCCGCAAACTGCATTTCCATAACGCTCTTGTAGCCCTCCAGGCTCAGCCCGAGCGCGCACCCGACGATCGCGCTCTCACACAGCGGCGTATTGCGAACACGCGACCTTCCGAACTGCTGAACGAGCCCTTCGGTTATCTTGAAGGCTCCGCCGTATTCTGCGATGTCCTGGCCCATGAGGACGAGGCGCTCGTGGTGTTCCATCGATTGATGCAGCGCTTCGCTGATAGCGTCGACGAAACGTTTTTCGGGGATGTTATGGGGAGATCGTTCGGGGGATGCCGCGCTGTCCGCCGGTGGCCAGGTCTCGTCTTCCGGCCAGGCGTCTTCCGGCGACTCTGCGGGAGCCGGCATGTCCGTGGCGTCGTTTACCCGCGGCGCATATACATCCCGCAGCTCTACCCTGGTATCCGGCACTATATTCACAGGGTCCAGGACCCCGGCTAATTCATCCTCGATCGTTTGCTTTGTCTCTTCGTGGATCTGGTGCAGCGCCTCTTCCGTCAACACACCTTCGCCTCGAAGCCAGTTCTCATAATTGGCGATGGGATCTTTTTTCGCCCAGTCCTCGAGCAGCTCATGCGGAACGTATTTGGTTCCGCTGGCCTCTTCGTGTCCCCTCATCCGGAAGGTCATACACTCCACGAGATAGGGGCGCTGATATTTGATACAGTACTCCCGTATGCCTCTCAGCGTATCATATACAGTAAGAATATTATTCCCGTCGATGCGAACGCCTTCCATGCCGTATCCCTCCGTCTTGTACACGATGCTCTCGCAGCGGTACTGTTCGGAGACGGGGGTGCTCAGGGCGTAGCCATTGTTCTCCACCAGGAAGATGACCGGCAGGTCCCAGACCGACGCGACATTAAGAGCTTCGTGAAAATCCCCCTCGCTGGTACCCCCCTCGCCTGTGAAGACGAGTGCGGCCTTATTCTTCTTCCCCAGCTTGTAGGCGAGAGCGACGCCGTCGGCTACCCCCAGCTGTGGACCGAGGTGAGAGATCATCCCGCAGATGGCATGCTCGCGGCTGCCAAAGTGAAAGCTGCGTTCGCGTCCCTTGCTGAAGCCTGCGGGGCTACCCTGCCACTGAAGAAAAAGACGGGACAAAGGCATTCCCCGGCCGGTGAACACACCCAGATTACGATGCAGCGGCAATATCCACTCCTGCGGATCCATGGCGAGCGTGGCTCCGACCGAAATGGCTTCCTGGCCGATGCCGCTGAACCATTTGCTGATACGGCCCTGACGCAGCAACAGCAACATTTTCTCTTCGATCATCCGGGGTAGGAGAAGGCGCTTGTAGAAGCGGACCAGTTCGTCATTGTTAAGCTGTTTTCTGTCGAAATACATAGGAATCCTGTCGGCTGTTTAGTATTTGTCTGCGCGTTCCTCCCTGTCTCTGTCTTTGTAAAGAAGTGACGTAAGCAGGGACAAAAGAAGGCTGAACAGCAAGGCCCAGCCGAAGCCGTCCACTTCGAATCCCTTCACAAATTTACCGGCAAGCACGACGATGAGGGCGTTGATAATAAAGAGGAAGAACCCGAACGTTAGAATTGTGATCGGCAGGGTAAGAATGATCAGTATGGGCTTCAGCAAAAAATTCAGAAAGGCCATGACCAGGGAGAGTACGATCGCCGTCCAGAAAGTATTGATATGAATGCCCGGAAGAACAGAAGACAATGCAAATGCAACTACCGCGGTGATCACAATGCGGAGCACGAAATTCATTTGATTCTTTTGTTCAAGTTAAAGAATTGCGCCAGAAAATCCCCAAAAATTATTTTTCGACGCACTTCGCGATAATCATTTAACTGTCCTCCGGCCGGTTGCGGAGTACCGTGTTTACTTATATCACGATCAGCTCGTAAAAATCTTCCGGGTTGAGGTAGGTCTTTGCCAGCTGCTGCAGCTCTTCGGGAGTTATAGTTTTGACAATTTCGATACCTTTTTCAAAATAGTTGGAGTCAAGCCCGTTCAGGATGATGTTTTTCCAGCGGCCCGCCACGTGGAAGGGGCCGTCGAGGTCGCCCAGTACGGTACCGATCGCAAAATTGCGCGCCATCTGCAGCTCTTCTTCGTCGATCGGCTCGTCGCGCAGACTCTCCATCTCATTATAAACCTCCTGAATAGCCGCCGCACAGACCTCTTTGCCGGCCTCGGTACTGATCAGCAGGCCGCTCTCCTGGATATTATTCAGCAGATAGCTGTAAATGCCATAGGTGTACCCCTTCTCCTCCCGGATATTGGCCATCAGCCTCGACCCAAAATATCCGCCAAACACGTTATTCAGCACCTGCACCCTCTGAAAATCGGGGTGATGCCGGTTGGGGAAATTCCGGGCGATACGGATGGAGCCCTGCACGCCATTGGGGTCGTTGACAATATTATATTTCCGCTCAGTGGCAGGCTTTATCGGGAAGGTGGGCTGCTGACCGCTGGGTACCCGTAAAGGCAGGCTGCCAAACCATTCATCGAGCAGCGTGATCAGGTTGTCCGGCAGCTTGCCGGCAGCGATGATCCGGCAGACGCCATTCTGATAGAAGCTTTTGTAAAAATCGAGCAGGTCTTCGCGCTGCAGCTGCTGATAGTCTTCCATCGAGCTGTATTTGCCGTAGGGATGCTCCAGGCCGTACATATAGGACTCGATGAGCCGGCCCGCGACGAAATCGCTTTTCTTGAGGCTGACCTGCAGGCGTTGCTGGGAGTTCTTCTTATAGATATCCAGCTCTTCGCTGGGAAAGATCGAGTCTGTGACCAGCTCGGAAACCACCGGCAGCAGCTGAGCGACATATTTGTTCAGGCAGTGGAGGGTGATCTCCGCCGTCTCGTGCTGCGCGCTGCGATTGAGGTAGGCGCCGTAATATTCAAAATGCTCGTTGATCTGGAAGGCCGTTCGTTTGCTGGTGCCGTTCTTCAGCAGGCTGCTGACAGCTGCCGCCACGCCGTGTTTCTTCTCATAGCTGTTGCCGGCGTCGAATATCCAGTTGACCATCATTGCGTCGACATTCCCCAGGTCGATCAGGTAGACTTCGATGCCGTTCTTCAGCGTGCGTTTCTGATAAGGCGGTAATATCAATTCAAATTCTACTGCGTCCTTTATAGGTGGTGCGATGGTGCGATTTAACATAGTCTTTTTTTGTGCCATTCTAGCTCTTTTTTTCACTGCGGTAATACATGGTATTGCTGTTCCGGACATCGAAGAGCTCGCGACTCGTCTCCAGGATCTCCGCCGCGGTAACGGCCTGATATTTTCCCAGCTCGGTGTTCATCATATCCACGTCTCCCAGCAGCTCGTAAATAGCCAGGCTGTTGGCCCGGTTCATCACGCTCATGTCTTCGAACACGATGGCCGACTCGGTCTTGTTCTTGATCTTGGTCAGCTCTTCCTCTGTGATGGGCGCCGCCTTCAGCTGCTCCAGCACTTCTTCCACTGCTGCGTCGGCCGTCTCGAGGCTGACGCCCTTTATCAGCTTGCCTTCGACGACGACCAGGCCGGGGTCTACTGAGCCCGTATGATAGCACTCGATCTGGCTGAATAGTTTCTTTTCCTTTACCAGCGACTGGTAGAGGCGGGAAGAGGCTCCGCCGCCCAGCACTTCCGTGATGAGGTCGGCGATATAATAGCCCTTGTCAGTCCGGGACGCCATCGGATAGCATTTATAGAGCGCGTCCAGCGGCACGTCGGCGGTGACGTCCATCTTCCGGGCTTCTTTTTGTTCGGGTTCGGCCGGCAGGTCGCGAACATATTTTTCGCCGGCGGGGATATCCCCAAACCATTTCTCCGCGAGCTCTTTCACCTGCTGTACGGTAACCTTCCCGGCTACGACCAGGATGGCGTTGACCGGCCGGTAGTATTTAAAGAAGAAGTTCTTTACGTCTTCCAGGCGGGCCTGCTCGATATGAGACAGCTCGCTGCCGATGGTCATCCAGCGATAGGGGTGCTTTTTATACACCATCTCGCGCATCTTGAACCAGACATCCCCATAAGGCTTGTTGATATAGTGCTCCTTGAACTCTTCCATCACCACTTTGCGCTGCACCTCGAGGCTTTTTTCGCTGAAGGCCAGCGAGAGCATGCGGTCGCTTTCCAGCCAGAAGGCGGTCTCGATGTTCTCCGCGGGCAGCTGAATATAGTAATTGGTAAAGTCGTTGGTAGTGTATGCGTTGTTCTCTCCGCCCGCCAGCTGCAAGGGCGTTTCGAAGTCTTCGATATTGACCGAGCCTCCAAACATGAGGTGCTCGAACAGGTGGGCAAATCCGGTCCGCTTCGGATCTTCGTCCCGGGCGCCGACATCGTAAAGGACATTGACGACAACCATCGGGGTACTAACGTCTTCGTGGACTATAACTCTAAGGCCGTTTGCAAGGCTGAATTTCTCAAATTTTATCATAGTTGCGACCCATCCCGGGGACCAGCATCCCGGGCGGGGTTGCAATTTAGGCTATTTAATACTCTTTACCTTAAGGAACAGCTGCTGAAGCTCGCCATTTCTCTTGACGATGATCTTCACCTTCTCCCCGGGGTTTTGGAGTAAGTTCTTGTAAGTCTGTATGTTATTAGTAAAATTATTGCCGACCGCCAGGACGACGTCGTCCTCCTTCAGCCCCGCCAGCTCAGCCGGGGAGTCCTTCATGATATCCCCCACCTTTATCTCGCCGTCGATCCAATAGATGCCCAGCCCGGTGTAGGAATAGTCAAACAGCTCGCGGTAGTGGGAATTGGGTGTCAGGTAGATCATCCGCCGGTCATAGTTGAGGATGACATTGAACCGTCGCAGGATGTCGTTGCCGATCAGCCCGCCCAGGTTAGGGTAGGAGGTCACATTGTATTGATCATCAAAAATATAGGTGGGAACCTTGCGGAATTTGAAGGGGCCCAGCTTGATCTCTCGCAGAGTCGTCAGCCGCATGGTGGCCTTGCCCCCCAGTCCCTGCGCCTGTGTAAAGAAGGACTTTTTCCGGGTATCCAGCAGGTTGCTGTCGGTGGCAAAATCGGAGGAGAGCAGGCTGCAGAGGCCTGCGCCCGTATCAAAATAGAATCTGTTCTCCACTTTTCTCGCATCCGCAACCTGGGCTGACAGTATCGGCAGGCTGGCGATCACGGGTCGCAGCATATACCCCCCCTTGGGATAACGGAACGTTCCCCTCGAATATACCGATACCCGAAGGCTGTCATAGTTGATCTCGACGATATACCTGGTGAAAAAACTAAATCCGATGATGCCGTCTATCTTCTCTCCGTAGACGCTCGTGAGGATATCGTAGTCGTTGACGTGAAAGTTCAGGCTGTCCACGGTGAGACCCGGCAGGTGAAGCGTCTCGTTGTACAGGAATTTCACCTGTCTCACCCCGGCGATCCCGAGTATGGTCCGGTCGGATGGCTTGGGCGTCAGCTTGAGCCGCAGGCAGGTCATCGAATCGAGCGAGATGCCGCCGCTGCCCGTGTCCAGGATGAAATTCAGCGTGTCTGCAAAATTGTCCAGCTGCGCTCTGAGAAGTATGACGCCCCCCGTGAACATAGTAAAGGGGAAGGTTGTAATGAGTCTGGCCGGCTGGGCAAAGGTCTCCTGTGCGCCCGCGGATCGCCCCGAGAAAAGAATGAGAAATATCGGCATGAGCAGGGCTTTCCGGTACGTGCGGAGCTGAAGCAGATAAGACAGTGAAGGGTGTTTTTTCTGGCTAAGCATAGTTAGTGTGATCTTGGCCTCTTAAATATAGTACATTTGCCCAGCATTTTTTGCCGAAATTCCATTAAAGGAGAAGTCACTATGAATTTATCCGAGTTATACGACAGAGCGCTGAAAAAAGAATTTCTCTCCATTGAAGAAGGTGTATTCCTTTTCGAACAGGCTCCCCTGACCGAAATTATGTATATAGCCGACGAGCTGCGCAAGCAGCAGGTGCCCCATGGAAAGGTGACCTGGCAGATCGACCGCAACGTCAATACCACCAATGTTTGCATCGCCAACTGTAAATTCTGCAATTTCTACCGGATACCCGGCCACGCAGATGCCTATATCACAGACATCGATACCTATAAGAGAAAGATAGAGGAGACCTTCCGCTGGGGAGGAGATCAGCTGCTGCTCCAGGGCGGACACCATCCAGAGCTGGGCCTCAGCTTTTATACGACCCTCTTCCGGCAGCTGAAGCAGCTATACCCGACGCTCAGGCTACACACCCTTGGGCCCCCCGAGGTCGCCCATATCTGTAAGCTGGAGAAGATGAGCCACCACGATGTGCTGGCCGAGCTGAAGGCCGCCGGCATGGATTCCCTCCCGGGAGCAGGCGCCGAGATCCTGGTAGACCGGGTCCGCCGCCTGATCAGCAAGGGCAAATGCGGGGCCCAGGAATGGCTCGATATCATGCACGAGGCCCACAAGCTCAATATCACCAGCTCTGCGACCATGATGTTCGGACACGTCGAGACCCTGCAGGAAAGGATGGAACACCTGGTGAAGATCCGCGAGGTACAATCGAGGAAACCGGCCGAGGCAAAGGGATTCCTTGCCTTCATCCCCTGGACCTTCCAGGATGTCGATACCCTGCTGACCCGCATCCGCGGCGTCCACAACCTGACCACTCCGGAAGAATATATCCGCATGATCGCCATCAGCCGGATCATGCTGCCCAACGTCAAAAACATCCAGGCCTCATGGCTTACCGTTGGCAAGCAAACGGCCCAGATCTGTCTCCAGGCGGGCGCCAATGACTTTGGGAGCATCATGCTGGAAGAGAATGTCGTAAGCGCCGCCGGCGCCCCCCACCGGTTCACGGCGAAGGGGATCCAGGAGGCGATCCGCGAGGCCGGCTTTGAGCCCCAGCTGCGTAACCAGCAGTATGAGTGGCGCGAGATCCCGGCAGCGATCGAGGAGCAGGTCATAAACTATTAATGTTCAATATGTAATCGATTGCTGGAGCTTTTTTTGGAGGTATAGAAACTTAAAAGCCCGTTTTTTCGTTCCTATAGGTGAATATCAGTTCAATATTGAATGAAAAGCCCCTTTCGCAAACTTGTTCGCATATCGGTAGTTCTACTGGTGCTGGTACTCCTTTTTAATTTCTTCGGGTACTACTTCAACCATATTAAGTCCTTGGAAAACAAGGAACTAATTGAGTCTATTACCCGGTCGGGTCAGCAGCAGGCGCTGAGCCAGCGAATCGCCAAAGAATCCATTCTTTTACTGAATAACCCCGGGCAGACCCCACCGACCTCTTTCCGGGACAGCCTCTCCGCGCAACTGGAGGCGCTGCAACAGCTGCAGACCCAGCTGCAGCAGCAGGCCAGCGCGTTCACGCCGCCGGTCCCCCAGCAGATCTTCCAGATCAAGCTGCTCCTTTCCAGCTCGCAGCCCTATTTTCAGTCGATCGTGGCCATCGGGCAGGAGCTGACGCAGGCCGATTCCGGTCTGCTGGTGATGAACAAGAAACTCTATCTCCGCGATATCCTGTACAATGAGCAGAAATACAGCTCGCTTCTAAAAGAGGTGAACCAGCACTATTCCGAGCTGGTCCGGGAAAAGAACGCCGAGGTCGCCACCATCGACACGGGGAAGCTGATCTCCCTGCTGGTCGCCATCATCGGACTCGTGATCCTTGTGCTGGAACCCGCTTTCAAGAAAGGGGAGAAGAACTATAAGGAGCTGCAGAAGGCGAGGAACGAACTGCTGAACGAAAAGAAATTTCTCGCCTCCATTTTGCGCTCACAGACCAACTATGTCATCCGCATCAACCGCGCGGGTCATTTCACCTACGCCAATCCCGCGTTCCTGAAGACCTTCGGTTATACGGAGCAGGAGATTCAGAATATCCTCTTCTACACCACCATCTTCCCGAAAGACCTCAACCGCTGTCAGCAAGTGGCCAACGAGTGCTGGAATAACCCCGGCAAGGTAGCCAGGCTGCTGATCCGCAAGCCCATTGGCCATACCCGCGAGTTTCTCTGGACCGAATGGGAGTTCTTAGCCCTGCTGGGGGAGAACGGCGAGGTCAACGAGATACAGGGCATCGGCCTCAACGTGTCGGAAAAGCTGCAGATGGAGCAGGGTAAGGAAGAGGCGATCCGCACCCTGTCCTATGCCATGACCTATGCCAAGATGGGTTCGTGGAAGCTGGACTTTATGAACAATGAGCTCTCGCTCAGCAAGGAGTTCAAGGCGCTGCTGGCGATGGATGAGGAGGATCCGGACAAGATCTCGTTTGATAGTTTCATGCACGTATATGTCGTTCCCGAGGACTTCAACCACGTGGCGGAAGAGTTTGCCCGGGCTATCCAGCACAAGGAGAACATTGGGTACGAGACCTCGCTGTCCTGCCGGGTGATCACCAAGCAGGGGTGGATGCGCTACCTCTCTATAAAAGGAAAGGTGGTAGACGAACAGATTGAGTTCGGGATCGCGCAGGACATCACCTTCCAGAAAGAGGCGGAGAACGCCCTGCTCAACAGCGAACAGAAGTTCAGGCTGCTGGCAGAGAACTCCGAAGACATTATCAGCGTACATGCCGTCGACGGGACCATCTGGTATCTTTCTCCCTCTGTGACTACGGTTCTCGGCTATGAGGTAGATGACATCATCGGGCGGTCTTTCGAACAATTTGTACATCCTGACGACAGGCATAAGTTCCTGCCCGTAGACCAGGTACCTGCATTTGCCGAGGCCTCGATCTCCCGGGAGACCAGCATCACCGTCCGCTATCGGGTCCTGCGCAGGAACGGCACCTATGTCTGGCTGGAGAGCATCATCAAGCCCATCGTCGACGAAGAGCAGCTGGTCAAACTGATCTGCACTTCCCGAAATATTACCGACCAAAAGATCGCGCAGGAGAAGCTGAAGAAGAAAGACCATCTGCTGCACGCCGTAGCACAGGCGACCCATTCCCTGCTGATCAATACAGACCTCAACCAGGCCATCAACGATTCCATACAGGTGCTGGGTAGCACGGCGATGGTCAGCCGCGTCTTTCTCTTCCAGAACCATTTCGACAAACAAACGAGGCAGTGGTTCACCACCGAAACACATGAGTGGACCGAAAAGGCTGTCGATTTCAGGCTCAACAACGAATACATGCGGAATATACCGTTTGACAGCATCGTAAAGATCGTTGAGCCGCTTTTCGACCACCTGCCTTTTGTCAGCTATAAGAGCCGGGAGGACGATCCTCAGCTGAAGGGTATCCTCGACAGGACGGGCGTTCTCTCCAGTGTCGCCCTGCCTATTTTCCTTAAAGACGACACGTTCTGGGGCTTTGTTGGTTTTGACGAGATGAAGGAAGAACGGGAGTGGTACGAGGCAGAGTTCGCGATCCTGCGTTCGTATGCCTCGTCCGTCGCTGCCGCAGTCGAACGCAAGCAGATCGAGGTCGAGCTGGTGCAGGCCAAGGAGATGGCCGAATCCGCCAGCCATGCGAAAAGCGAGTTCATGGCCAATATGAGCCACGAGCTGCGGACGCCGATGAACGGCATCATCGGTTTTACAGACCTGGTGCTGACGACCGAGCTGCAAAAGTCGCAGCGGGACTACCTGCAGAATGTAAAGAAATCTGCATATGGCCTGCTCGAAATTATCAACGATATTCTGGACTTCTCCAAGATCGAGGCCGGCAAGCTGCTCATCGATAACACGCTGTTCAAATTGGAAGAGCTCATCGAAGAGACGATCGATATGCTTACCATCAAGGCCTTCGAGAAGAAGCTGGAGATGCTCTATCGGGTCGATCCGACGATACCTTCGCAGTTCTATGGCGACCCGGTCCGTATCCGGCAGATCGTCGTCAACCTGCTGGGCAATGCGATCAAGTTCACGGGAGATGGCGAAATAATGGTTAGTGTCCGGAGGGACGGCGACAGTTTTGCCCGGGAGGGAAAGACATTCACGCGGCTGGCGATCGAAGTTAAGGATACGGGCATCGGCATCAGCAAGGAGAAGCTGGAAAAGATCTTTGAAAGTTTCACCCAGGCGGATACGTCCACTACGCGTAAATATGGGGGCACCGGTCTTGGTCTCACGATCTCCCGCAGCCTTGCCGAGCTGATGGGCGGACAGCTCACGGTGCAGAGCGAACCGGCGAAGGGCAGTGTCTTCACGCTTCATTTGTTGCTCGAGATAGCAAACGATCAGCCGGAGGTACAGCTGCCGGAAAGGGCGATGCTGAAAAAGGTGCTCGTCGTGGACGACAACGAAAGCAATCTCCAACTGATGAAGGAGATATTCGGCTATTTCCATATTCCCGCAGAGCTGGCCAGCAGCGGTGAGATAGCGCTGCAAAAGGTGAAAGAGGCCCGTGCAATGAAAGAACCCTTCAGCCTGATCATCGCCGACCACCTGATGCCTGGTATGGACGGGATCGCTCTTGTAAAAGAGATAAAGCGGACCTTCCCGATCATCAGCGGTCAGCCCTTCATTCTGATGCTTTCTTCTCTCGAAAAGAATATCTATCAGCACGAGGCATCGAAGGCGGGGATCAATAAATTCCTGTCGAAGCCGGTGAAGATGCACGAGCTGTTTGGGGCGCTGCTCTCGCTCTCCGAGATGAGTCTGCAGCAGGATAGCCAGACTATGGCGGTGCCGGGGAATAACGTTGAGAAGATCTCTTCCGAGCCGGCCAGCATTCTTGTAGCAGACGACGACCCGATCAACATGCTCCTTATATCGGAGGTGCTGCGTCGTATGGGCTTTGAGGTGATACAGGTCAACAATGGGCAGGAGGCGCTGGAGCGGCTACCGCACTGCGACCCTGTCATGATCTTTATGGACGTGAATATGCCCGAGATGGATGGATATACGACCACGCGTCATATCCGGCAGATGCCCGAGCCCTGGTGCAGCCTGCCGATCATCGCGCTGACGGCAGATGCGATGAAGGGTGACCGGGAGAAATGTCTGGAGGCGGGGATGAATAAATATATTTCCAAGCCGTTCAGGCTGGAAGAGATTGATGAGGTGTTGAGGGACTACACGCTAATGGTCTAATTCCCCATCGCGACCTGGCTGAGGTCCTTCAGGTCTTTGTCCTGGACGCTGAGTACGATCTTCCACCCCTTTTCCGCCTCCAGCAGGGACAGCTCCACTTTCAGGTTCTTCATTTCGCCGACCCCCGGTAAGAGGGAGAAGGTAACGCGCGCGGTCTTGCGGTCTTCGGTTGGCGCCTCATACTGGCCGCTTAGAATAAATGTCTTTTGATTTCCGGATGTGACGATACTATTGCTTAGCTGGGAATAGATCTCGGCATAGCGGCTTTTTGCCGTCTCGAAATCCTCTGTATCGAGGACGACACAGACCCAGCCGGAGCCTGCGGGTCCGGGAGAAGTGGTGAGGGTTATGGTGCTCGAGGCGGATCCGGGCAATTGGAGCGTGCTGCGGTAACAAGCCTCCTGCGGCGCCTGGCCGATGAGCTCACCCTTTATATTGTGAAAATGGTTGGGATAGTCCTGAATGACCTTTTCCAGCACGACCTGGGTTTTGTTGGAAAAGACCCCTTGCGCTGACAGAGTAGCTGAAAACAGGGTCGGCGCAAACGCGAGGAGCAAAATTTTACTTCCAGAGATTGCGGTTCTCATAGTAAGGATTTGAAACGACAAGATACGTATGATCCTGCCCGAATGCAATAGTAAAAACCCCTTACCCGCCGCATCCGGCCCAATGGTTCACGCACTCGCCTCCGCCGCAGCATATCTGCGTCCAACCCCTGTTTCCAACCTAAATGGTTACATGTATTTAACAATTGTTTGTATAATAATTCAATAAATTAGACGTTAAAATCCCAACTGTAAACTGTTAACCCTTAGTCTAATAAATCCAATGATCAGAAACCACATGCAATATGACGTGCGTAGAGCACGCATTTACAAGGAGGCATACCGCCCCAATCCTTTCCGCTTCGTCATGAACCTGCTTTCCATCATTTTACTCGGTCAATCCCAGGTAGGGAGTTCCAACAATTTAACGCGGAGAGTTAAGTAATCGCGGAGGATCAACTTATTACAGGGCGCCGCCAGGCGCGGCCTGTCCTTTTACGTCATCGTGATCGGCGCCGACGATCGTCTCGCGCCAGGTCTCGATATCGGCGTTGAACCTGTCCATTTTTTCCTTGAACATAGCAAGCGTGTCTGGTCCGAGAGGTAAGTGTACCGGCGGATGTTCGGCGTGGCCGAGGCGAACGATCGCCTGGGCGGCCTTGATTGCGCTGCCGGGTTGTTTGTGGTTGACATCAGCCGCGAGGCTGCGCATCTTGCCCACCGTCTCGGCATAGTCTTCAATAATATGTAATGTCGTCGCCAGCGAACTGGCGTCCAGGAAGTCGGTGCGGAAGAAGCCGGGTTCGACGGCAGTAGCATAGATCCCCAGGGGAGCGAGTTCGGCAGCGAGGGCTTCCGTGATGCCTTCGACAGCAAATTTGGTCGAGCCATACAGGCCCCACCCGGTGATACCGGTTAATCCTCCAACAGACCTTTCCGGGATCATGGAGGCGAATTTCAGGGAAAACCTCAGCCTCGAGGAGTTCGCGTACAAGGCGGGGAGAAGCCTGGCATCGTTCAAGCGGGACTTTCAAAAGATATACAATACCTCTCCTCATCAGTGGCTGCTATCCCAGCGGCTGGATTTTGCCAAAGCTCTTATCGAAAACAGCGGAATGAAGGTCGCCGATGTCTGCTACGAGTCGGGGTTTGAAAGCATTGCTCATTTCTCGAGAGTTTTTAAGCAGAAGTTTGGGGTTGTGCCTTCCGCTGCCGCAAAAGGAAGCGCCTAAATATGCCCGTCGCAGGACCCGGTCGCAGTCATTCAAGTCGAAATTGATCCTGCAACCGGGGAATAATGCAGATAGCTCTTTTATGATATACCGGGCGTGGTCTTCAAAGGGTGGTACGTTTGTTTTAAACACTTCTACCATCGGAAAAAACTTAAAAGATATAGAAGACGCTGGCCTGCGCCATGCTATTTCTGAAGTTGGGTTGGGCGTTGTTGATGTTGAAATCGGCGACCCTGGTCATTCCACCGATGTATCGCACCCCTATGCCAAGACCCATTTTCGACAGGTATCCGATGCCTCCGGCGACTCCCATGTCCAGCTGTTTGGCGAATTGGCTATAGGTGGTCTTGTCGAGGTTGTCGCCAAGGCGAAGACTGGTTTGGACGCCGGCTTCGATATATATTCCGATGTTGGTTCGGAATTGTAACAAGCACGGCACGGACAGGTAGCTCACCTGTACCTTGTCTTTCCTGAATACGTCGTCTTTGATCTTTGCGCCCTGCGTCGAGAACAGGAACTCTTCCTGAAAGTAGCGGTTTTTGGTAATTCTGAAGTCAACGAGGGCGCCGGCGTGGAAGCTGGCCAGGCCGTCGCTGGTGAACTGGCCGTCGCTATTGGTGTAGTTACTGTAGTTGCCTCCGGCTTTGAGGCCAAAGCTCAGTCTTTGGGCCAGACCCTTCATAAAGCCCTGGCAAAACCCATTAATAGAAAGAAGAACAAAGCAGCATACGAGCAAATTTTTCATAAATTCCTTTAGTTATTTGATGCCGCAAATTTGCTTGTAATGCCGGGGCGAGGCTAGGGGAAGTCGTGGGAAACGGACAAAGATGGGTTGGAGACGGTCAGTTTGGGCAGATCTACCTTTGTTTTTCTTTCGTAATTTTCATCAATGACAACCTATAAAGTAAAACTGGTTTCTCAGACGAACGCTGCGATTTTAATAGTTGGCGTGCTGACGGTTTTCATTTGCGGCGTATTATATTTCATTCCACATGGGGCTGGCAGTAACGGCTCAGCTTGGTTGGTAACAGCCGTCTCTTTTGGCGTTGTTTATTTTTTATGGCAGCGTTTTGTAACAGGAAGAACCGAATGGACCATCGACGCGAACGAAATAAGCATTATCTGGACGAAAAAATTTCCGTTCTCGGGCGAAATTGATCTAACTATCAAATGGGATAATGTCAAAGAAATCAGCAAAGGCCCTGACCCGCAATACTATTGTTTGAGAATTAAGCTTGTATCGGGGATGACCATCAAGTTTTATCACGACAGCCTGACGACAAGGGATGATTTTGAGGAATGTCTGAAGACGCTGAATCAGATATTCGGTGAAAAAAGTAAATAAGTTGCTGACGCGTGTTGCGCAATTCGTCTCCTATTCGCTGATCAGTCTCAACCTGATCGACGAATACTATATTTTCAGGAATCCGGTTGCGATCGGCAATGGACTCACGATCTTCAAGGACGAGAAATATCTGCCGGGATAAGCCGGCGGAATCGCCCGCTCTACGGTATCTGGAACCCGCCTCCACCGCCTCGCATGCCGCCGCCGTCGCGGAAGCGGCCGGGGAAGAAGCCTGGCATGCGGCGCTGGTTGGCGCCGGCGAAATTGTTGAGGTTATAGGTAAAGGTGAGCATGGCGTAGCGGCTCAGGACGTTGCTGCGCTGATAGGAGACCGCGCCCAGGGCGCCGACGGTCTTGCTCACCGATGTGTTTTTATTCAGAACGTCAAACACGGTCAGCCGCAACTCGCCATTCTTCTTCTTGAAGAGCTGTTTGGCGATGGAAGGGGTGAATAGGGGGACGCTGGCATTGAACGTTTTTGAATGCGTATAGGTATAGATATAGTCGAAGGTTGCCGCAATGAGCCAGCCGTTGTTGGTATAGGCCGTGAACTCGGCGCCAAGCGTCTCCGAGAAGGAGTTCAGGTTTTGATTGACTTTCGCGCCCGAACTGTCTTTGGAGGACGTGCCGCTGCCCGCGCCCGGAATGGTTGGGATGGTATAGGTGGAGGCCGCGCTCAGGTTCATGTCGAAGTTCTTCTTGATATTCGTCGTCCAGGATATCGTCTCCCCAAGCGTCGTATTCTTTGTATACAGATGGGTATAGTGACCCAGCGCTGCCTCCTGCTCGTTGTCTGCCCGGAGGGTCTGACTCTGGGTGTAGCCGAAATTGGTGATCAGGTTCATATTGGACTTGGGCGACTTCAGCGGAAAGCCATAGTTGAAATACCCGTTGATATTGTAAGTTCCGTTCAGGTTGGTGTAGCTGGACACCGTCCCCAGATTGCCCGGCCGGTAGTAGACGATAGACTGGATATCGTTCACGATCGTGCTGGCATTGATGGTGGCGAAGATGACCTTCTGGGTCGACGGATCGAAATGCGCATAGAGCATCCGCAGGCTGTGCGTGAACTGGGGTTTCAGATTCGGGTTACCCGTGGAAAAGTTGATGCTGTCCGACGTTGTCGTCAGCGGCTGCAGCTGCGATGGGCTGGGTGTCCCCGTTCTGCCGTTATAAAAGAGTCTGAAATGTTCTGTCGAAGAGAAATTATACAGGAAGGCGACGGTAGGCGTCAGGTTGACGTAGTTGTGCGCAACCGTGATCCCCTTGGTGGTATTATCGCTGTTGAAATTCGTCCATTGTACGCCGGAGCCTGCAGACAGGTTGAAATTTTTCGCCGCGATACGCCAGGCCATCGATACCTGGTCGGAATTGCTGCGGAACTTATACGAGTTGCTGAACAGGCTGTCGAATTGCGAATAGTCCTTCGAAGCCTCGTTGTAGGCATAGGTGTTGTTGATCGTCGTGCTCCTGGTATAGCCGTGGTTATAGCTCAGCTGAAGGTTCATATGCTTCCCTAACGGCTCCGTATAGGAGAGGGTGGGAGACAAATTCACCGAATGCAGCGAGTCGTTGTAGTGCTGATTTATTGTAAAGACGGTCGGCAGGCTGTCTTTTCTATACTGCGTGTTGACGGAATAGTTATAACCTTCCCCGTTGTTAACGTTCACTGTACCGTTCACGTCCAGGGTCAGTGTCCGTCCCGGCTTGCCAAACCGGTGGCGGAAGGTCAGGTTCGACCCGTTGATGTTAAAGCCCTGATTCATGCTTGAGGTATGGCCTGTCTGCGAAAGAGCGGGCACGCCGTGCTCGTCCGTTGTATAGCTGTCCGAATTCCCGAAAGGCGTGCTCTTCTGGAAGGCAATATTCGGACGAAAGACGAGGGAGTTATTGCTGTCGATCTTCGACTCCAGGTTGAGGACTACCTGGTGGTTCTCGATCTTGCTGACCGCCCAGCTGTGACCCGAAACGATCTTTCCGCTGGTATCCGAGATCGGAGAGAGCGAGCTGTCCGACTGGCTCAGGCTGATATGCTGGTTGTTGTAAAAATAGCTGGCCGTGAGATCGGTGCCTCCAAACGAATTGCGATAGTTGGCGCCACCCGCCCAGACGGTGGTCACCCCTGTAGACGAAGGACTGGTGCTGGCCGAAGGACCACCGCCTCCGCCAAAACCACCTCCGCCTCCACCACCGCCGCGTCGTCCGCCGCTGCCCCCGCTGCCCCCGAGAATGTCCCGGGGCGTGAAATTCTGCTTATTGACGTCATTCGCCTGCCCGAGGAGGGATATCTGCTGATTGCCGTCGAAGCGGTGAAGGTTGATGCTCTCGTCGTAGTCCTCGTTCGTGCCGGCTCCGGCGACCGCCTTTCCGAAATATCCTTTGCGGCTGCCTTTTTTGGTGACGATGTTGATGGTCTTGACCCGGTTGCCGTCGTCAAAGCCGGAGAATTTACTCTGGTCGCTGAGGTCATCGAAGACCTGGATCTTGTCGATGATATCGGGAGGCAGGTTGCGCGTAGCCAGCTTGGGGTCGTCGCCGAAAAATCGTTTTCCGTCTACCATGACGCGGGTGACCGTCTCACCCTGGGCCGTGATATTGCCGCTTTTGTCGACCTGTATGCCGGGGAACTTCTTGAGCAGGTCCTCCGCTACGGCATTGGGCTTTACGGCAAACATGCTGGCGTTGTATTCGACCGTATCCTTCCTGACGCCCATCGGCGGCCGCTGGATGACTACGGCCTCCAGCATATTGTCCGCGTGTGCAGTAAATAAAGTGGAAAGGTTGATGTCCATGGTGGAGTCCCCGGTGTTGGGAACCGTAAAGGTCCGGCTGACCGGCTGGTAGCCTTCGTAGGTCACCAGGATATGATATTTCGCCGGCTTGAGTCCCCGTACCCAGAAAGAGCCCTTCTTGTCTGACACGACAAACTGCTCGGTCGTGGAGTCCGCCCCGTCAGCCAGGACGCCGACCGTCGCATTGCTCAGCGGCTGATGTTTCCCCTCCGACGTGTCGATGAGGGCGCCCTTTACGGAGCCCTTTGTCTTCGTCGGTGGGTTTGTCTGTGAGAATGAATGTGTTGTGAATAACAGCCCGCTTGTTAACAGTAAGAGTAGGTACTTGGTCATAGCCGATCATTGACTGTAAAAATAACCGGTCGTTTACTCAGGTCATACCCCCTTATTACCAGTGGCAAAAATGGCTGCCGGTAGGGTGAAGGGGGGACACATGCGGCCACCCCGGGACGGGTGTATCGGTGAATTTTTAATCCCGTATTAATGTCGACCGGGACCCGGGGTGTGAGTCATGGATCCGGGGGTTGGCCTCCGCCCGAGGCCGGATTACGAGAACAGGTATTCCACGTCGGCCCTGGTCAGGCTCTTCACGAAGCCGTCGTCGTCCGCGATCAGGTCTTTGGCCAGGATCCTCTTCTTCTCCTGGAGCTGCAGGATCTTGTCCTCGATCGTGTCTTTACAGATCATGCGATAGGCGAAGATGTTCTTGGTCTGACCGATACGGTGGGTCCGGTCGATGGCCTGCTGTTCCACGGCCGGGTTCCACCAGGGATCCACGATATAGACGTAGTCGGCGGCGGTCAGGTTGAGACCCACGCCACCGGCCTTCAGCGATATCAGGAATACGCGGCAGGTGTCGTCGTTCTGGAAGGCCTGTATCGCGCGCTCGCGCTCTATTGCCGTCGTGCTGCCATCGAAGTATTCGAACGGGATCGCCAGCTCTTTCAGTCTTTCCTTTATCAGCGCCAGCATGCCCAGGAACTGGGAGAAGATGAGGGCCTTGTGGTCTCCGATGTTCTCGGTGATCTCACGGGCGAGCTCGTCCAGCTTGATGGAATTATTGGGATAGCGGTCCGATTCGTTGAGGATGGCGGGAGAATCACAGATCTGCCGCAGTTTCATAAGGCCCTGGAGGATGGTCAGCTGCGAGCGCTGGATGCCCTGGGTCTCGATCGTACCCAAGATCTTATCCCGGTAGTCATTCCGGTAGGCCTCGTAGACTTTCCGCTGCTCGTCTTCCATTTCGCAGAAAAGGATGGTCTCCGTCTTTTCGGGCAGGTCTTTGGCCACCTGCTCTTTGGTCCGGCGGAGAATAAAGGGATAGAGCAGCTTGCGGAGGTGCTCTTTTCGGTCCTGTTCGCCAAACTTGTCGATCGGGACTGCAAATTCCTGGCGGAAGAACTCCAGGGAACCCAGCATTCCCGGGTTGAGGAAATTCATCTGCGCGAAGATGTCGAAGGTATTGTTCTGAAGGGGCGTACCACTCATGCAGAGCCGGTGTTTCGCCTGCAGCAGGCAGGCCGCTTTGGTGACTTTGCTGCTGGGGTTCTTGATCGCCTGCGATTCGTCGAGCACGGCATAGTCGAAGTTCATCTCCAGCAGCAGCTTGATATCGCTGCGCAGCGTGCCATAGGTGGTGATGATGACGTTGAACTGGGACAGCGCCTCCTTGCTCCGGGTGCGGTCGCCGCCGTGATGAATATGATAGGTCAGCTCGGGCGTGAATTTCTTGATCTCATTCTCCCAGTTGAACATCAGTGTTGTCGGACAGACGACCAGGGCACTCAGCCGGCCATTCTCGGTGCGAAAATGGTTGAGAAAGGAAAGGGCCTGTATCGTCTTACCAAGACCCATGTCGTCGGCGAGGATACCACCCCAGTTGACCTCCTGGAGATAATTGAGCCAGTGAAAGCCGTGCACCTGGTAGGGACGCAGTATCGGCTCGAGATGGGCCGGCGGCGGGACCTCGCGGATGCGGTTGAACTCCCGCAGCTGCTCGTATTTTTCTTCCAGCCGGATGACGAGCTCTTCTTCGTTGCGGCCTTCATAGAGCTCATCGATCACGCTCATATGATATTTGGACAGCCGCAGCTGGTTGCTCTTGCCTTCCCCGACGCGGAAAAGAAGCGAATATTTCTTGATCCATTCTTCGGGAAGCACGCCGAGGGTCCCGTCGTGGAGGGGGACGAACTGCTGTCTGTTACCCAGCGCCTTTTTGACATCGGCGATGGTCACTTTCTGGTCACCGAAGACGATGTCTACGCGGGCGTCAAACCAGTCGGTATTGCTGCTGATATGGATCTTTGTCTGTGGCTTGGCGGTATTGAACCGGAAATTCTTCAGGGCGTCGAAGCCATAAACCGGCACCTTCATTTCTTCCATGGCGTCGACGAACAGGAAGAACCAGTTGTTCTTCAGCACATCTGCGCCTTTCAGGGCCAGGCTATGCGAACTTTCCGGGTGGATGAACTGCGAGTGGAGGGACTCCAGCTTACGGAAGAACTGCAGCTCTGCCTCCTTGTTCCTGTGTACGATCAGCACCTGGTCGCCGTCCGGGACGATGATCTCGTCCTTTCCGCCGGGTCTTGTTTCATATCCTTTATAAGAGAACAGGGGCTGGAAGATGAGGTAATCGCCTTTTTCCTGCAGCAGCAGCTTCTTTTCCGGGTCGCCGTCCCTGACCTCGCGGACCAGACCGTTGTCAAAGTCCACATGGTAGTCCATGGTCAGGGGAAGGACGAGGTCCTTGAGGCGGGCCGCCCAGTCCTCTTTCTTTATCGACCATTTTTCGCGGCCGCTGAATTTTTCGACCAGGGAGATGTCTTCAGGCTTGTTCCACAGATAGATGTTGTTATTATAGAAGAAGACCACCGGACTCTTGCATTCGTTCTTCGAGATATCTACCGGCTGTCCGTTGATCTTGACATAGCAGGAGAGCTCATAGCCGTTGCCGTCTCTCGCTACGCTAAAGAAGGGCGACACGACGTCCCCCGACAGGCCTACGGGCTGGAGATTGCTGGTCTTGAACGGCTGGTGGCCGTTGAGGTAGAAGACGAAGGGGTTGGCGTTGAGGTCGGAGAATAGCTTCTTCAGCTTGGGGTGAAGGTATTCGACCATCAGCTTTTTCGTTTCTTCGGGGAGGTCGTCCTCTTCGTGGTGGACGATATTCTCCCAGATGCCGCTGAACGGTGAGTTGCGGTTGAGATATTTATTGATCTCGGGGCCCTGCATCTTGCGCAGGGAGGGTATCATCTGGCGGTCGGGTTCGCTGAAGGGATCGGAGTTGACGAATTTTGTCAGGTCCATTTTCTCCACCTTGCCCGTAAATGCGCTCTGTTCGTCGTTGCTTTCTCCTGCCACTGCGTCCAGCGCAAAGCCGGGGAAGCTTTCGTGGTTGAAATTGAAGACTACGCCGAGCCGCTGTGCGTTGCTGCTTAATGGTTTTTCCTCTTCGGAGATGACGGCGGCAGGGACCTCTGCCTCTACGGGTCTGGGGCGGCTGGTGGCCATTGGCGCGACACGTTTGATCGTTGTATCCAGGACCCGGAGGAAGGGCTTGCCGTCCTTATAGGTGAATTCGAACTTTCCTTTCAGGTCGTCAGAGAGGGAGTAGCCATAAGCTTCGAGCAGCTTGTTCTTTTCCTTGTCCCAGTTGCGGATGCTGTCGAAATAGTAAGCGCCGTGCATGTGCAACAGCTGCAGAAAGACGATGACCTTAGGCAGTGACAGCGGATGGATCGGATCGGGATAGTCGCTGCTGGTGTCAAAGTTCCGCTCTTCATTCTTCCGCAGGACCACCTGGTACACCTGTCCTTCTATCTCGACCGATGCCTTGACGACCTCGTCTTTGGCGAATTCGATATGCGCCCGCTGGGTGCGAAGATATTTCTCGGCGTCCGCGAGCGTCTGCGGAGAGCACAGCAGGCGGATACTCTTGAGGTCGATGAATTTCATCTTCACGACCGTATGCCGCTGGTCATACTGCACCTCTTCGGCCTTGAGCATATTCCTGTCCAGCAGCTCTTGCAGCTGGATCAGGGCGCCGGCTTCGTGGCGGCAGATGTCCCCCAGATTGTAGGGGCAGCTGCAACGGATGGATAGTGTCTTGGGGTCCTTGAATTTCTGGACGTATACTTTGTAATATGTGGAGTAGCTGTCATCCTTAACCCGGAAGGTCACAGACTCGAATAGCTCGTCGTATTCGATCAGCTCAACATAACCAATAGCGTGGATCTTCTTTCCCCGGCGAATTACTTCATCGGTCCCATTGGTGTATACATACTTAATAAGGTGCGGTAGCGCCATACGTAGTTTTAACAAATCCAGCCTTGGAGAGCTCTCCGGAAAGGCCAATCTGCAAAACTAAAGGAAAAAAGGTGAGTGTAGAAAATAAATCCATCTTACCTTTGGAAGCCTCTGTTAAACCGGCTTTTATGATCATTCGTACTATCTGGCTTACGCTTATCCTATTGTCCTGCATTTTCCTCCCTGGCTATAGTCAATCACCCTCCCGGACAGGCGTTCAAGCCTTCCCTTCCCGACTAAAAAAACCCGATAAGGTCACGCTTTCCAACCTGGAAAGACATATTCATTACCTGGCCGACTCCAGCCTTGAAGGAAGGAGAGCGGGAAGCCCCGGCGAGACGGCCGCCAGCGGCTATATCGGTTCGGAGTTCGCCAGAGCTGGTCTGAAGCCAAAGGGAGACAGTGGCAGCTGGCTGCAGGCTTTTTCGATCGACGAAGGGCGGTTTATAGACAGCAGCACCTCTTTTTCCGTCAATGGGCGGCCGCTCGCTGCCGGCCGGGACTTCTTTCCCCTTGGCATCAGCGCTGCCGGCGCGGTGAGCGGCTCTCCGGCTATCGCCTTGCAGGAGAGCGGGGTTCCCTGGTTTCTCGACCTGCATGAGCTCATCCAGGCGCATGCGCGTAGTCCGCATTTCGATCTGGAGAACGCAATCTACTCGATGGCGGGGGTCTTTGCCAGGAAGGGGGCTACGGCACTGATCGTCTTCAACTCTTCGAAGACTTCGGATAACCTGGGGTTCGATGCCCATGACCGGCCCGGTGCCGCTGCCGCGATCCCTGTGGTGTACCTGACCATGGCGGCGAAACGGAAATATTTAAAGGATGAATCTGCTTCGGTGGACCTGAAGATCAGGGTGGCGTTTGTCGAAAAGCAGCGTGTCGCCCATAACGTGATCGGCTGGCTGGACAATGGTTCGCCCTCAACTATTGTCATTGGGGCCCACTACGACCATCTGGGACATGGTGAGGACAGCAACACTTTGTACAGGGGCGCTGGTCATCCCGTTTATTTGGGCGCGGATGATAATGCCAGCGGGGTAGCGGGTATGATCGAGCTGGCCCGGCTGCTGGGCGCGTCCAGGCTGAAGAGCAATAACTATCTTTTCATCGCTTTTTCCGGCGAGGAGCTGGGTCTGTTTGGCTCCAAATATTTCGTGGAGCACCCGACCATCGACCTGAAATCGGTAAATTACATGGTAAACCTGGATATGATCGGGAGGCTCAATGATACGGCGCATACGCTGACGGTTGGGGGGTATGGGACCTCGCCGGCATGGGCAGGGGTTTTTCCGGCGGAGCCGGCGGCCGCGGGCCCGGGCCCGGGCTCAGGGGCTTCAACGGGGACGCCGGTCAGTTCGGCGTATGTCTCGGGACGGGGACGGTTGTTTAGTTTCCGTTTTGACAGCAGCGGCCTCGGGCCCAGCGATCATACCTCCTTTTACCGGAAGGATATTCCCGTGCTCTTTTTCTTTACCGGTATCCACTCTGACTACCATAAGCCGAGCGACAGCTATGAAAAGATCAACTATGCCGGCGAGCTGCAGATCGTAAAGCTGATCTATTCGGTGGTGGAGGAGTTCAATAAAAAAGGGCGGCTGGCCTTTACGAGGACCCGGGACACTCCGGCACAGGGGGTGGCCAGGTTTAGCGTGACGCTGGGGATACTCCCCGACTATTCCTTCAGCGGCAGCGGCGTTCGCGCCGACGCGGTCAGCGAGGGGCGGCCGGCCCAGGGTGCGGGCATGCAGGCGGGCGATGTTATCATCCAGCTGGGGGAGTTTCCGGTGGGCTCGCTGGAAAGTTATATGGAAGCCCTGGGGAAATTTAAGAAAGGGGACAAGACGACTGTAAAATACCGGCGGGGGGATGAGATGATCGAGCGACCGGTGCAGTTCTGACGGCCGGCGGCCGCCCAATAAGGGTCACTCCCTGGGGATGATTGAAGAGTACAATCAACAACTACAATGAAGCTGAAGCTGAACATAGACGACATGACCGGCGAGTTCTTCGAGGACACCCGCCTGCTGGGCATTGTGGCCCCTGTAAAAGACTACCAGTTCTGCTGGCAGCTGAACAACCGTCTGCGCTTTGACTTCCGGATCAATAACGGCATAGAGATCCAGCTGACGAAAAAACAGCGGCATTATTTCTTTGCCGTTTATGAATACCAGGAGAGCGGAACGGCTCAGTCGCATTTCCTTTATAACAACCAGTTCGACGGTGAATATTTGTTACCGGAGTTCAAGCATCTGGATTTTTTGTGGCTCCTGAAGGGGGATATCGTTGCGGACGATAAGCTGGGTCAGCTGATCGAGTGTATCCGTACGATACCGGGGGTGCAGCTGGTGATGGAGCTGGTTCATGAAAAGATCAAGAACAAGGGACATCTTATATTTTAACCGCCGGCGCTGGCCCGCGGTTTGCGGCTTTTATCACTCCAACAAAAACTGAATTTATGTGGGAAGAAAAAAACAACACGCTCTACCGGAAATTTGAATTCAAGAATTTCTCGGAGGCCTTTGCCTTTATGACCCGCGTAGCGCTGGAGGCTGAAAAGATGGACCATCACCCGATGTGGACGAATGTCTATAACAAGGTAGAGATAAGCCTCTCCACCCACGACGCAGGGAATATCGTTACCGATAAGGACAGGAAACTGGCGAAGAAGATCGACGCGCTGGTTTGACCGTTGACGCAAAATCTCGGATGAACCAGATCATCAGACCCGGTGATTGGACCTCGTGCGGCCGGAGGGCGCGACGGCCTGACCTTGCCCGGGACCCTTTGGTCCGTTAGCTGCGGCCCGGCCCGTTCCCATTCAGCCGTTCATGCTGGCGAGGAACTCTTCGTTGCTCTTGGTGCCGCGCATGCGTTTGAGGAGCTCGTTCATGGCTTCTTCGGCATTCATATCGTTGAGATAGACGCGGAGCAGGTTCATGCGCTGGAGCACTTCTCTTTCCAGCAGCAGGTCGTCGCGGCGGGTTGAGGAAGCGACCAGGTCGATAGCCGGGTAGATGCGGCGGTTGGACAGGCGGCGTTCCAGCTGCAGTTCCATATTACCGGTACCCTTGAACTCTTCGAAGATCACTTCATCCATCTTGGAGCCGGTGTCGATGAGTGCGGTAGCGAGTATGGTCAGCGAACCGCCGTTCTCGATCTTTCTGGCTGCGCCGAAGAATTGTTTGGGCTTCTGCATGGCGTTGGCTTCGACACCACCGGATAATACCTTACCGGAAGCGGGTGCAACGGTGTTGTGTGCACGGGCGAGACGGGTGATGGAGTCCAGCAGGATCACTACGTCGTGACCGCATTCCACGAGGCGTTTGGCCTTTTGGAGGGCGATGGTCGAGACTTTTACGTGTTTTTCTGCGGGTTCGTCGAAGGTGGAGGCGATGACCTCGGCCTTTACGCTGCGTTCCATATCGGTAACTTCCTCAGGACGTTCGTCTACGAGGACGATCATCAGGTAGCACTCGGGGTGGTTGGCGGCGATGGCGTTGGCCACGGCTTTCAGCAGCATCGTCTTACCTGTCTTGGGCTGCGCTACGATAAGACCGCGCTGCCCTTTGCCGATCGGCGTGAACAGGTCGATGATCCTCGTGGAGTAGTCCGAAGGTGTGGTGAAGAGATTCAGCTTTTCGAAGGGGAACAACGGCGTCAGGTAGTCGAAGGGGACGCGGTCGCGGACCTCTTCGGGGCCTTTGTTGTTGATGGTCTCTACTTTCAGCAGGGCAAAATATTTTTCGCCTTCTTTCGGGGGGCGTACAGAACCGAGGACCGTATCGCCGGTCTTGAGGCCGAACAGCTTTATCTGGGAAGGAGAAACATAGATATCATCGGGAGAAGAGAGATAGTTGTAGTCGCTGCTGCGCAGGAAGCCGTAGCCGTCGGGCATCATTTCCAGCACGCCTTCGGCGGAGATAACGCCGTCGAATTCGATGTTGAACACTTCATTGCGGCGCTGCGGATAGAGCCTGTTGGCCTGGGAGTCGCCGCCACGGTTGTTGTCGCCGCCGTCCTGGTCTTCCGGAATATTTATTCCATCTTCCTGTTCGGGCTGATCTTCGGAATCTTCATTGCGGCTGTCGCGGTTGACGGGTTCGGGTCTTTCGGCGCCTTGTCTTTCGGGGCGCTCAGCGCGCTCGGGACGTTCGACACGTTCAGGTCTTTCTGCCCTGTCGGGTCTTTCGCTTCTTTCAGGGCGATCAGCGCGTTCGGTCCTTTCGGGACGATCGTGATGACGCTCGGCGCGCTCTGCTACCGGCTGGGGACGAGCCGCAGGCGCGGCTTTCGCAGGGGCTGCAGGTTCCTGCACATCTTCCTTCTTCTTCGGCGCCGCCTTTTTCAGCATCGGCTTTTCTTCTTCTTTTTTATTGGTGCGCGTTTCTTTTTTTGCTTCGACCTTTTTAGGTTTCTCTTCTACACTTTCAACAATCGCTTCTTCTGTGGAGTTGGCTGTGGTAGCCTTTATGATGCGTTTGCGTTTGGGCTTGTCGTCGGCTG
>Ga0207695_10001065_pt1 | contig 48010 bp, 39 predicted proteins | sample KBSC54metaG_FD_184354 | JGI IMG/M metagenome (GOLD analysis project Ga0207695, IMG submission 184354) | Corn rhizosphere microbial communities from Kellogg Biological Station, Michigan, USA - KBS C5-4 metaG (SPAdes) (version 2) | ecosystem: Host-associated > Plants > Roots > Rhizosphere > Soil...
GGCCGAGAACTGGGGCGTGAAGGTGCTGCGCTATGAAATCAAGGACCTGACCCCGCCCAAGGAAATCCTGCACGCCATGCAGGCCCAGATCACCGCCGAACGCGAGAAGCGCGCCCTGATCGCTGCCTCCGAAGGCCGCAAGCAGGAACAGATCAACATCGCCACCGGTGAGCGCGAAGCCGCGATTGCCCGTTCCGAAGGCGAGAAGCAGGCCTCCATCAACCGTGCCGAGGGCCAGGCTGCGGCCATCCTCGCCATCGCCGAAGCCAGCGCGGAAGCGATCCGCAAGACCGCCGCTGCCATCGAGCAGCCGGGTGGTTCGGATGCGGTCAACCTGAAGGTCGCCGAGCAGTATGTCGATGCCTTCGGAAAGCTGGCCAAGACCAATAACTCCATCATCGTGCCGGCCAATCTGGCGGACATGAGCGGGCTGATCGCCTCGGCCCTGCAAGTCGTCAAGCAGCAGAAGTAAGCCATGCATCCACGTTTTACGTCCGTTTTTGCATGCAAACCGCTGGCTGCACTGATGGCGGCAGGGCTGATGCTCGCTTCCGTTTCCGTGCTGGCGCAGGAAAGCCCCGACATGACCGCCGTGGCCGAACGCGTCGACCAGCAGATGACGCAATTGCTCGGTCAATATCCCGTGCCCGGTGCCAGCATCGCCATCGCCTATCAAGGCAAGCTGGTTTACCAGCGCGGCTATGGCATGGCGGTGACCGAATCGAATACGCCGGTCACGCCGCTGACGCGTTTTCGGATCGGCAGCGTTTCCAAGCCGGTCACGGCGGTGGCGGTGCTGAAGCTGTTCGAGAAGGAGCTGCCGCAGGTCCTGGATCGTCCCGTGTTCGGTCCGGAAGGATTGCTGCCGGACGCCGCCTATCCGGACTTTGCCCAGCCCCTGGACCAGCGCGTCCTGAAGATCACCTTGCGCGAGCTGTTGCAGCACACCAGCGGCTGGGGTGGCAGCGACTACGATCCGCAATACGACCTGGTCAACATCGCCAAGGCGCGCCAGGTAGCCGCACCGGCCTCGGCGCGCGATGTGATCGCCTACGTGCTCAAGCAGCGCCTGCTGGATGCGGCTCCGGGAACGGAATTCTTCTACAGCAATTTTGCCTACAACGTCCTGGGACGCCTGGTGGAGCAGAAGTCCGGCATGTCCTATGAAGAGGCGGTGCAGGCACTGGTCTTCAAGCCCGCTGCGGTGGAGGATGCCGCCATCGCCGGTGACCGCCGCATCGAGCGTGCGGCCAACGAGACCGTCTATTACGACGATCCACGCTGGCCCGCTGTGGCCGATCGGGATGGCAGTGGCGCCACCGGTCCGGAATCCTATTCGGCCCTGCATTTCAAGGCCATGGATGCCACTGCGGGCTGGATCGCGACGGCGGCCGACCTGGTGCGCTTTGCCGATGCGGCGCAAGGGCGCGGCGTTGCTGCCTTGCTGCAGCCGCAGACCCTGGCGCTGATGAAGCAGCGCAATCCCGCACAGGCCGAGAACAACTATGGCCTGGGCTGGGTGGTGACCCGCAGCAATGGGGTGGAGATCCTCTCCCACAGCGGCGCCCTCACCACCGGCACCTACGCCTACCTGCAATCGCGCGCCGATGGCTGGACCTGGGCGGTGCTGATGAACCGCCTGCCGATTCCTTATCCACCCGAGCAGGGCGTGAGCGAGTTGCAGGCCTTCCAGGTGGCGGTGCAGCGCGGGTTGATGAATGCCATCGTCAATCCGGCCACGGTGCCTTCTGCTGCACAATAATTCATACAGCAAACGCCCATTGAAAAGCCCCGCCCGGCGTGAAACCGGACGGGGCTTGGTCTTGGTGCATATCTTTCATATCGTGCCTGTCGCCCGCGAGGCGGCGATCAGATCTCGGCAGTGTCTCCGCGTGCCGGCTCATCGGCCATGAAGGGCAGGGTGATGTCCACCCGCAAGCCGCCGTCGCTGCGATTGGCGGCGCGGATGAAGCCTTGGTGCGCTTCCACGATGCGCCGTGCAATCGAGAGCCCCAGTCCGTGGCCGGCGCTGTTGCTCTTGGTGCGGCTGCTGCGGAAGAACAGCTCGAAGATGCTGTCCATTTCTTCTTCCGGCACACCCGGTCCGCGATCCAGGATGGACAGGTGCAGCAGCTTGTTGACCTCGTCGAGCTCGGCCACGAATTGCACGGCCGTCTCGGGTGCCGTGTGCTTGATGGCATTGCGCAGGACGTTTTCGATGGCGCGATAGAGCAATTCCGGATTGCCCTTGACCTGCACCCGGCAATCGATGCGGCTTTCCACGCGCTTGCCCAGCGCCTCGGCCTCGAAGCTGGCGTCATTGGTCATGTCGGCCAGCATGGCCTGGATGGCGATGGCTTCTTCCATCGAACCGGGCACGTTGGCTTCCAGCCGCGACAGGGTCAGCAATTCGCCGACCAGCTTGTCCATGCGCACGCTTTCGCGTTCGATGCGTTCCAGGGTCAGTTCCAGCTTGTCCTTGTCCTGCACGCGTGCCAGGCCGATGGCCATCTGCAGGCGCGCAATTGGCGAGCGCAGCTCGTGCGAGACATCGTGCAGCAGGCGGCGCTGGCTTTCCATCAGGGTACGCAACTTGGCCGTCATGGCGTCGAAGTCGCGGCCCAGGTCGGCCAGTTCATCGTTGCGCGCGCTCATGACCGGTTCCAGCGCCTGGTCCAGATTGCCGTTGGCGGCCTGGTTGAAGGCATTCTTGAGGTGCCGGATCGGATGCGAGAAATACCAGGCCAGCAGCAACGCAAACACCAGACTGGCCACCAGCGCCACGGCAATCGGCATGGTCGGGAAGAACAGCGGCTTGGGTCCGCCCCTGTCCTTCATGTAACGCGGCTCGCGGCCCGGCATGCCGCCCGGGGGCGGGCCGAACTCGTCGTTGGGCGTGGGAATGAACATCAGGTAGCTGTGGCCGTTGGCGGCCTTGACCAGTTCCACCACCCGGCGATCGCGTTCGGTGGCCAGCACGCGGCGCGCCTGTTCCACCAGATGCGGCGAAACTTCGCGGCCCATCAGGTCCTGGTTGTCTTCATCCACGGCATACAGCTGCAGGCGATGCGGGCGGCCCTCGTTGATCAGGCTGCGCAAGGCTTCCGGGCCGCCGAACTGCAGGGTGGCGGCGGCCGCGCGGATCATGAAGGAGGCCGGTGGACTGAGGTCGATCTCCGAATTGCGGTTGCTGCGTTCCAGGTTCTCGATCCAGAACAGCACGCCCACGCCGAAGGTGGCGGTGATCTGGGCGATCGCAATGAAGAAGAAGAACTTCCAGAAAAGCCGGCCCACTTTATTCCTTGATGAACTGGTAGCCCAGGCGGTAGACGGTCTGGATGCAGCTCTTGTCGCTGCCCAGTGCGGCGATCTTCTGGCGGATGCTGGAGAGGTGGACGTCGATGTTGCGGTCGAAGCGCGCCAGCGGACGGCCCAGGCCTTGCTCCGACAGGGTCTGCTTGCTGACCGGCTTGCCGGCATTGCGGGCCAGCACTTCAAGCAGGTTGAATTCGCTGCTGGTCAGTTCCAGCGGACGGCCGTTCCAGGTGGCACGGCGCTGTTCCGGCCACATCGACAGGGCCCCCACGGCCAGCGGCGAATAGGGCGCCTGCTCGCTGCTTTCGGCCGAGGCGCGACGCAGGATGGCACGGATACGGGCAGCGATCTCGCGCGGCGTGCAGGGCTTGGGGACGTAGTCGTCGGCACCGAGTTCCAGACCGATGATGCGGTCGGTGTCATCGCCCTTGGCGGTCAGCATCACGACCGGCATGTTGCTCTTGGCGCGGATGCGGCGCAGGGTGTCGACACCGTTCAGGCGCGGCATCATCACGTCCAGCACGGCGATGGCGTACTGGCCGGTGAGCGCCTCGGCGGCACCGGCTTCGCCGTCATGGGCGACGTTGACTTCAAATTTTTCCTGCTCCAGGTATTCCTTGAGCATCTCGACGAGCTCCACGTCATCGTCGATCAAAAGCACTTTAGACATTGCTGCATTCCATTCTCGAATTGCCCTGCCTTCAGGCCGCAGGGCGTCGGCAGCCCGTAATATGCCGTAAAAGGTTTTGCAGAAGTGTTTCAGGCGTTCTTTACAATTGCATCTTTACATTCATTTACCGCGGCCGGCCGCCGCCTGTCAAAGTGCGAGAACTCGCATTTTTCTTGCCTTCCATTCATCAGTGCCTGACGGCAACCCGCACCGGGTCTGGCTGGGGCGCTGAGGGCGAACGAGCTCGCTTAACAAGACTTTACTCGGCTTTACGCGGCAGGCATCAACTTAACACGTCTTGATGACCGATACTTTTGGCATGTACAAGGGAGCGATGCATGGGGCATCGCGCACAATAAAAGGAGTCCGTCATGGCCATCAGCAGCGTGTCGTCCAGCAATTTCAGTCTTGCCGATCTGTCGGCGTTGTCCGGAACCAGCGGTTTTTCTACCAGCGCCACGCCGCGCATGGATGCGCCGCCACCGCCGCCGCCGCGTGGTGACAAGGGCGGGGGCCTCATCGGGGCGCTCAAGGATATCCTGTCCGCGCTGGGCGTCGATCTCGACAGCTCGGCCACCAGCGCCACTTCGGTCACGTCGGCGACCACCACTTCCTCCAGCAGCAGCATCTCGTCGGCCAACGTCGATTCCAAGCTCGATGCCTTCCTGCAGGAATTGATGGCGGCTCTGAAGGGCCAGAACAATCCGCCGCCGGGACCGCCCCCGGCCAGCTCCACGTCTTCCTCGGACAGCAGCACCAGCAGCGTATCGGCCACCAGCGATACCAGCAGCACGAGCAGCAGCACCAGTTCGACCAGTACCGACACCACTGCACGCGCCTACACACCGGGCGGCCGTCCGCCGCCACCGGGAGGAGGGCTGGAGGCGGATCTCCAGAGCCTCATTTCCAGCCTCTCCGGCAGCAGCAGCGGCACTGATGCAGGCTCAGGAGACGGCACCGTCTCCTCGCTGGAAAGTGCATTCAGCAACCTCCTCAGTTCCCTGGGCGCGTCGTCATCCACGACCTCGCTCTCGAGCTTCCTGCAAAGCCTGCAGAGCAAGCTGGCCGCAGGCAAGACCACTGGCAACCTGATCGACACCACCGCGTGACGGGAAGGGCCGTGCCCGGGCCGGCAGCCATGCTAAGCTGCCGGCCATGAATGCTCCCGACCCCGCCACCCTGGCTGGCATCATGGGCCTGATGTGCGAGGCCATCGCCCTGCGCGGTGCAGGCCAGCCTGCCGCCGCCCTGGCCGCTCTCGATCAGGCCCTGCGACTCGATGCCGGCTTCCTGCCCGTGCTCATGCAGCGTGCCAGCCTGCTGCAGGAAACCGGCGATCTTCCTGCCGCGGCCGCTGCCTACCAAGCCTGCCTCGATCTGCTGCCCGATTACGACGAAGCCCGTGTGGCGCATCGTGCCGTCTTGCTGCAATGGGTCGATGCGCTCCAAGCGCGGCTGCTGCAGGAGGGCGCAAGGCCTGTCGATCAGCGGGTGTTGCTGGCGCGCTTGTACCACCAGCTGGACCAACCCCATGCGGCCTTGTCCGCCATCGAACCTGCCCTCCCGCTGCCCGCGCTGGAGGACCAGGCCCTGCATGCCGATATCCTGCTGCGGCTGAATCGCCATGAAGAGGCCTTGCGCTGCTATCCCGACGACGCGCCCGAGGATGAGGCGCGCGCCCTGATCGCCTTCAATCGGGCCGACATCCTGCGCCGCATGGGCCGGATCGAGGCGGCTCAAGCCGGATATGAAGAAGCCTTACGCTGGCATGCCGACTTTCCGCAAGCCCAGGTGGGGCGTGCGCATATGTTGCTCACGCGCGGGGACTTCGCCGAAGGTTGGCGAGAACATGAAGCGCGCTTCCGGATTCCGGAATTGGCCCGGCGCGCCATCACCACGCCCAGTCCGTGCTGGCAGCACGGCGAGTCGCTCAGTGGCAAACACATCCTGCTGTGGTCTGAACAAGGGCAGGGCGATTGTCTGCAATTTGCTCGCTATCTGCCGCTGGTGGCAGCGCAGGCGGCACAGGTCACCCTGTGTGCTCCGGCGGGCTTGCTGGCAGTGCTCGCGCCGTCCTTTGCGCAGGTTCGCTGCGTGGCGCATGTCAGTGAAGCCGGTCCGCATGATTGTCACGCTTCCTTGCTCAGTCTTCCGTATTTGCTGGATCTGCCGCATCCGAGCCAGGCTCCGTCTGCGCCCTACCTGAAGGTGGATCTGATCCGCCTTCAGCAATGGCAGCAGCGTCTCGCCGAGACAGCGGCGGCTTCACCGCGCCGTCCGCGCATCGGCCTGGCCTGGGCCGGTCGCCAGTACGCCACACCGCACCCCAGCCGCGATGTGCCGCTGGCGGAGTGGCTGCCCTTGTTTGAACTGCCTGTGGAGGTCGTCAGCCTGCAAGTCGAGATCCCGCTGGCCGATCAGGACGTGCATCAGGAGCTGTCTGGCCGGCTCCGCACCTTCCCGCTGGCGGACTGGGCCGATTCGGCAGCGCTGGCCTGCGCGCTGGACCTGGTCATCAGCGTCGATACCGCCGTGGTGCACCTGGCCGGCGCGCTGGGCTTGCCGTGCTTCCTGCCGCAGCGGCTGGAAGGCGAGTGGCGCTGGGGCGTGCAGGGCGAGCAGACTGACTGGTATCCCTCGGTGAGGCTGTTCCGCCAGGAGCAGCGCGGGCAGTGGGGCAGTGTGGTGCAAGAAATCGTCACCGCTTGCCGTGAACGGTTTGAGGGTTGGTCGTAAGCGCGCTGCAAGCGGACATGAAAACGGCTGCACAAGGCAGCCGTGGTCGCAGTCAAGGAGAGGCAGGAAGGGATCAGCGGCGATGCTGCTTCATCGCCGTCTGGATTTCGCGCTGGGTGTCGCGCTGCTTTTCGGTCTCGCGCTTGTCGTGCTGCTTCTTGCCCTTGGCCAGGCCGATGTCGCATTTGACGCGGCCTTTGCTGTAGTGCAAGTTCAGTGGCACCAGCGTGTAGCCGGAGCGCTCCACCTTGCCGATCAGCTTGCTGATCTCGGCGGCATTCAGGAGCAGCTTGCGGGTCCGGGTGGTTTCCGGATGCACGTGCGTGGAGGTGCTGGTCAGCGCACTGATGTGGCAGCCGAACAGGTAGACCTCGCCATTGCGCACGATCACGTAGGCTTCCTTGAGTTGCACGCGGCCGGCGCGGATCGATTTGACTTCCCAACCTTGCAAGACGAGGCCTGCTTCGAATCGCTCTTCGATGAAGTAATCGAAAAAGGCCTTTTTGTTATCAATAATGCTCATCTAAATAAAAATTCGTCTCGTCGGTTAAAATTGTGCCTTTGCGATTTTATCAAACGGATCACCCTCGATGGCAGTCGTACACAAAACCGTCCTGATCAACTATAGCGCGGAGCAGATGTTCAACCTGGTCGACAAGGTTGAGGATTACCCTGAATTCCTGCCCTGGTGTGGCGGTGTCGAGGTTTCCGAGCGCAGTGATGACAGCCTCACGGCCAAGATCAAGATCAATTATCACGGCCTCAAGCAATCCTTCAGCACCCAGAACACCAACGTGCGCCCGACCAGCATGACCATGCGCCTGGTGGAAGGTCCGTTCAAGCATTTCGAAGGCCGCTGGACCTTCAAACCGCTGCGCGAGGATGCCTGCAAGATCGAATTCGACATGGAATATGAATTTTCCAGCCGCATCCTGGAAGGGGTGATCGGGCCGGTCTTCAGCATGATCGCCAACAGCTTCGTCGATTCCTTCTGCAAACGCGCCGAACAGATATATGGCTGAAGAGGCCTTTTTGCAAGTGCAGCTCTGCTACGCCGCGCCCGGCCTGCAGATCTTGCAGGACCTGCAGGTAGCCCCCGGCAGTACCATCCAGCAGGCCATTCTGGACAGCGGCCTGCTGCGCGAGCAGCCGGCCATCGACCTGTCGGTGTGCAAGGTTGGCATCTTCGGCAAGATCAAGACGCTCGACACGGTGCTGCGCGCACGCGACCGCATCGAGATCTACCGGCCGCTGATTGCGGACCCCAAGCAGTCGCGCCGCCGCCGCGCCGCGCACCGGGAGCAAGCGGACCGCCCTTGAGCGGCGCTGCTGCCCGGCCCAGCATCCCAGCCTTCCGGCATTTTTACGACGCCCGGAGGGAGAAACGCAAGTAGAGCAAGACGCGCGTTCAGCTTTTCTGTATAATTCGCTTTTGCGCCTATAGGAAACACTATGCGTCTTCTCCAAAAAGCACTCACGTTCGATGATGTGCTGCTCGTTCCGGCCTTCTCGGACATCCTCCCCAAAGACACTTCCCTGACCACGCGCCTGACGCGCAACATCTCGCTGAACATTCCGCTGGTCTCGGCCGCGATGGACACCGTGACTGAAGCCCGCCTGGCCATTGCCATGGCGCAAGAGGGTGGCATCGGCATCATCCACAAGAACCTGACGCCCAAGGAACAGGCGCGCGAGGTTTCCAAGGTCAAGCGTTTCGAGTCCGGCGTGGTCCGTGACCCGATCACCATTCCCCCCACCATGAAGATCCGTGACGTCATCGCGCTGTCCAAGCAGCATGGCATCTCCGGCTTCCCGGTCGTGGAAGGCAAGGCACTGGTCGGCATCATCACCAACCGCGACCTGCGTTTCGAAGAAGAACTGGACGCAGAAGTGCGCGCCAAGATGACCCCGCGCGACAAGCTGGTCTACGTCAAGGAAAACGGCTCCAGCGCCGATCCGGAAGAAGCCAAGCGCCTGATGAACAAGCACCGCCTGGAACGCGTGATGGTGGTCAACGATGCGTTTGAGCTGCGCGGCCTGATCACTGTCAAGGACATCGAAAAATCCACCGAACACCCCTTCGCCTGCAAGGACGAACACGGCAAGCTGCGCGTGGGTGCCGCCGTCGGCGTCGGCCCGGACAATGACGAGCGCATCGAGCTGCTGGTCGCCGCCGGTGTGGACGTGATCGTGGTTGATACTGCCCACGGTCACTCCGCTGGCGTGCTCAACCGCGTCAAGTGGGTCAAGACCCGCTACCCGCACGTGGAAGTCATCGGCGGCAACATCGCTACCGCCGCTGCCGCCAAGGCTCTGGTGGAACATGGCGCGGATGCCGTCAAGGTCGGTATCGGCCCCGGCTCCATCTGCACCACCCGTATCGTCGCCGGTGTCGGCGTGCCGCAGATCTCGGCCATCGCCAACGTCGCTGACGCCCTCAAGGGTACTGGCGTTCCGGTGATCGCCGACGGCGGTATCCGTTTCTCGGGCGACGTCGCCAAGGCGCTGGCCGCCGGCGCGTCGGCCGTGATGATGGGCAGCATGTTCGCCGGTACCGAAGAAGCCCCGGGCGAAGTGATCCTGTACCAGGGCCGCAGCTACAAGTCGTATCGTGGCATGGGTTCGCTGGGAGCGATGGCCGACGGTTCGGCCGATCGCTACTTCCAGGACGGCGACAACACCGCCGACAAGTTCGTGCCGGAAGGCATCGAAGGCCGCGTTGCCTACAAGGGCTCCGTGGTTGCGATCCTGTATCAGCTGGTGGGCGGCGTGCGCTCCTCCATGGGTTACTGCGGTTGTGCCTCCATCGACGACTTCCGCGAGCGCGCCGAGTTTGTCGAGATTACCGCGGCCGGCATGCGTGAATCGCATGTCCACGACGTGCAGATCACCAAGGAAGCCCCGAACTACCGCGCCGAGTAATTTTCGATGCGGCCACAGCCCGACAGTCCACCGGCCTTGTGCCAGGCTGTCGGGCTGTTGATCTTTTCAGAAGTCCATTTTTAACGTAGCCAGACCTCACTGCCCATGTCCACGCATTCGCATTCGAAAATCCTGATCCTCGACTTCGGTTCCCAGGTGACCCAGCTCATCGCTCGCCGCGTGCGCGAAGCCGGTGTGTTTTCCGAGGTATTCCCGCATGACGTGACCGACGAGTTCGTGCGCAACTACGGCGCGGCCGGCGTCATCCTCTCCGGCGGCCCCAACAGCGTCACCGAAGGCGATACGCCGCGTGCCCCGCAAGCGGTCTTCGAACTGGGCGTGCCGGTGCTGGGCATCTGCTACGGCATGCAGACCATGGCCGAACAACTGGGCGGCAAGGTCGAGAACGGCCACCTGCGTGAATTCGGTTACGCCGAAGTGCGCGCCCACGGCCACACCAAGCTGCTGGACAACATCAGCGACTTCACCAATGCGCAAGGCCACGGCATGCTGAAGGTGTGGATGAGCCACGGTGACAAGGTCAACGAACTGCCCGCCGGCTTCAAGCTCATGGCCTCCACGGGCAACTGCCCGATCGCCGGCATGGCCGACGAAGAGCGTCGTTTCTACGGTGTGCAATTCCACCCGGAAGTGACTCATACGGTGCAGGGAAAGGCCATGCTGGGCCGCTTCGTGCACGAGATCTGCGGCTGCCAGTCGGACTGGAACATGCCGGACTACATCGCCGAAGCCGTCGAGATGATCCGCCAGCAAGTGGGCAGCGATGAAGTGATCCTGGGCCTGTCGGGTGGTGTCGACAGCAGCGTGGCGGCAGCGCTGATCCATCGCGCCATCGGTGACCAGCTGACCTGTGTGTTCGTCGACCACGGCCTGCTGCGCCTGGACGAAGGCAAGATGGTCATGGAGATGTTTGCCAAGAACCTGGGTGTGAAGGTGATCCATGTTGACGCCACTGCACAGTTCATGGGCCATCTGGCGGGCGTGACCGATCCGGAAGCCAAGCGCAAGATCATCGGCCGCGAATTCGTGGAAGTGTTCCAGGCCGAATCGGCCAAGCTGACCAGCGCCAAGTGGCTGGCCCAGGGCACGATCTACCCGGACGTGATCGAAAGTGCCGGCAAGGGCAAGAAGACCGCCCACACCATCAAGAGCCACCACAACGTCGGCGGCCTGCCGGAGACGCTGAACCTGAAGCTCCTGGAGCCGCTGCGCGAACTGTTCAAGGACGAAGTGCGCGAACTGGGCGTGGCGCTGGGCCTGCCGCCGGAGATGGTGTATCGCCATCCGTTCCCGGGTCCTGGCCTGGGCGTACGTATCCTGGGTGAAGTGAAGAAAGAGTACGCGGACCTGCTGCGCCGCGCGGATGCGATCTTCATCGAAGAACTGCGCAATACGAAGGATGAAGATGGTCAAAGCTGGTATGAGAAGACCAGCCAGGCCTTTGCCGTGTTCCTGCCGGTGAAGTCGGTGGGCGTCATGGGGGATGGCCGTACCTACGAATACGTGGTGGCCTTGCGTGCGGTGCAGACGCAGGACTTCATGACGGCGCACTGGGCGCATCTGCCGCATGAACTGTTGGGACGCGTGTCCAATCGCATCATCAACGAGGTGCGTGGCTTGAACCGGGTGGTGTATGACATTTCGGGGAAGCCGCCGGCGACGATTGAGTGGGAGTGATCCTGCGCCTGTCGTTGACGAAGAGGGGGATCTCGGTCTGCATGGATTGACTAAGTACGGGTATCCCGTATAATTCGATCCATGCGCACCGTGATCGAAACTCCGACCTTCCAGAAGCAGGCCGAGAAGCTGTGGTCAGAGGATGAGCGGCTGGCCTTCATCGATTGGATTGCGTTGAACCCGCTGGTCGGGGATGTGATCCCAGGCGCTGATGGGGCACGCAAAGTTCGCTGGAGCCGTTCGGGATCAGGCAAGTCAAGCGGCGCGCGGGTGATCTACTTCAACCTGACGGAGCAGGAAGTGATGTTGCTGGTGACGGCGTATGCGAAAGCCGAACGCTCCAGCATGCTTCCCGCCGACATCAAGAAGGTGATGTGACATGGGCATAAGCAAAATCAACGTTGAGAAGGTGGCAAAGGCTATCGAGGCTGATGCCGGTGAGGCTCTTCCCGATCTGCGGCAAGCACTTGCAGAGGCGAAGGCAGGGGTTGGACGTGTTACAACCCCGGAGCAGATCATCGTGCGTCAGGCACGGGAGAAATCCGGGCTGACGCAAGCCGCTTTTGCCGAGCGCATCGAAACCCCGGTAGCGACATTGCGCGATTGGGAGCAAGGACGGTTCGCGCCACCAGGAGGAGTGCTATGTCTGCTAAGGCTGATCATCAAGCACCCCGAGTTGTCCGAAGAGTTGAGCGTCGTATGAAGTTTCTTGAACCTGACCACTCTGAAAAAACCCGCTGAAGGCGGGTTTTTTCATATCCGGAGGGCGACCGTGGCGCGCTATCATTGGCTTCGCCCCATTGCACCGCTGTTTCAGGCAAAGTCGTGGTCTTGAATCTTCATATCGCCCCAGAACCTCATGCCCTCACCGCAAATCCACTTCCGCTGCGATCCTGCGCTGATTGACCATCTGCCACGTCCCCGCCTGGCCCGCGAGCTGATCCCCGACTGGATCCGCAGCATGCCGGCCAAGGCCTTCTCCGCGCTGCACGACCGCGATATCCGCACCGTCAAGCAATGCCCGCCCTTCATCGATGCGATGGCCCATGGCTTCATGATCCTGCTGCCCTGCGACGTGCACGTGGACAAAGGCAGCCTCAGTTGGGATTGGGAAGCCCCGGCGACCACCGTGGAGGGGCATCCGCGCGCGCCGTTGAGTTTTCATCCGCCCGCGCAGGTCACCGGCACACCGTTCGAACAAGGCGATGCGCTGGTGCTGAAGTTCAACAGCTTCTGGACCATCGAACTGGAGCCAGGCTGGTCACTTTTCGCGACGCATCCGGTGAACCGCCACGACCTGCCGTTCAGGCTGCTCTCAGGACTGGTGGATGCGGACCAGTTCCATGACGCCGGAATCAATTTCCCGGCCGTCTGGATCGATGAAGAGTTTATCGGCGTACTGCCCAAAGGCATGCCGGTCGCGCAATGCATGCCCGTGCCGCGCGAACGGCCCGTGCTGCACTTCGATACCCTGGAAGGGGAGGCCGCCACCCGCTACAGCCAGACCGTCGCCGACGTGCTGGCCGCCCCCAACGTCTACCGCAAGCAATACCGCCAGCGCAAATAGCCGCTTACGGGCGTCCCGGCAGGATGGTCGGTGTAGCGCGGGGCAGGGTGCGTGGATAGTCCTGGCTGAAGTGGAGGCCGCGGCTTTCCTTGCGCATCAGGGCGCTGGAAACGATCAGCTGCGCCACATCCACCAGGTTGCGCAGCTCCAGCAGGTCGCGCGAGATGCGGAAGTTGGCGTAGTACTCGTCGATCTCTTCCTTGAGCAGGCGGATGCGGTGCTGGGCGCGTTCGAGACGCTTGTCGGTGCGCACGATGCTGACGTAATTCCACATGAAGCGGCGCAGCTCGTCCCAGTTGTGGGCGATCACCACTTCCTCGTCGGCATCGCTGACGCGGCTTTCATCCCATTGCGGGACCTCGGCGATGCGCCAGGTGCCCGCTGACAACTCCCGTTCGATATCCTCGGCGGCCGAGCGGCCCAGCACCAGGCATTCCAGCAGCGAATTGCTGGCCAGGCGATTGGCCCCATGCAGCCCGGTATAGGCCGTCTCACCGACCGCATACAAGCCTGGCAGGTCGGTGCGGCCGGCCATGTCGGTCACCACGCCGCCGCAGGTGTAGTGCGCTGCAGGAACCACCGGGATGGGCTGGCGCGTGATATCGATGCCGAACTCCAGGCAGCGCGCCTGGATGGTCGGGAAGTGCTCGGCGATGAAGGCCGGGCTTTGATGGCTGATGTCCAGGTCGACATGGTCCAGCCCGCGTTTCTTCATCTCGAAATCGATGGCACGCGCCACGATGTCGCGCGGCGCCAGCTCGGCACGCTCGTCGTGCTCCGGCATGAAACGCTGGCCCGCCAGAGCACCCGCCGAGGCCGGCAGCTTGAGCAAGGCACCTTCACCGCGCAGAGCCTCGCTGATGAGGAAGGACTTGGCGTAAGGGTGATACAGGCAGGTCGGGTGGAACTGGATGAATTCCATGTTGGCCACCCGGCAGCCGGCGCGCCAGGCCATGGCGATGCCGTCGCCGGTGGCCGAATCGGGGTTGGAGGTGTACAGATAGACCTTCCCGGCCCCGCCCGTGGCCAGCACCGTGCGGCCGGCCGCAATGGCCAGTACACGGCCGCTGGCCGTGTCCTGCACATGGATGCCCAGGCAGCGCGGCTCAGCCTCGGGATCGAGCTTGCGCGCGTGGATCAGGTCGATGGCGCAGTGATGCTCCAGCAGCGTGATGTTGGGGTGGGCGCGCACGCGCTCCTCCAGCGTCACCTGGACGGCGTGGCCGGTGGCATCAGCGGCGTGGATGATGCGGCGCTGGCTGTGGCCGCCTTCGCGGGTGAGGTGATAGCCCAGCTCGGCGCTGTCGTCGCGGGTAAAGGGCACGCCTTGCGCGATCAGCCATTCGATGGCCTCGCGGCCGTGTTCGACGATGTAGCGGGTGGCGCTTTCATCGCACAGGCCGGCGCCGGCCACCAGCGTATCGTCGATATGCTGGGCGTGGCTGTCGCCCGAATCGAGCACGGCAGCAATGCCGCCTTGCGCCCAGTTGCTGGCCCCGTCCAGCAGCTCGCCTTTGGAAACCACTACCACCTGATACTTCTCGGCCAGGTGGAGCGCGACGGAAAGACCGGCCAGACCGCTGCCGAGGATGGCGACATCACACTTCATGATCGTGAGCAAAGCTGCTGTTGTGGAGGGAGACGGTGATTATAGCGGCATGCCGCGGGCATATCGTTTATATCGTTTCTGGCTCCCCGGCGAGGTATTTGCCCGCATAAAACAAAACGGGCCCCGATTTTCGTCGGAGCCCGTTCACGTCATGCGACTGAGCGCAAGATCACTGCGGAATGACCGGCTTGACCTTGGCCGCAGCCTGCTTGGCGCGGATACGTGCGGTTTCGACGCTGTCACCGGAAGCCAGCGCCACGCCCATGCGGCGGCGGGCGAAGGATTCCGGCTTGCCGAACAGGCGAATGTCGGCGCCCGGGATGCGCAGCGCTTCAGCCACGCCATCGAAGGCGATGCCACGGGCGTCATGCTGTCCATAGATCACGGCGGAAGCACCGGGGCTCCTGAGGGCTGTATTGACCGGCAGGCCGAGGATGGCCTTGGCATGCAGTTCGAACTCGCTCTGCACCTGGCTGACCATGGTGACCATGCCGGTGTCATGCGGACGCGGGCTGACTTCGGAGAACCAGACCATGTCGCCCTTGACGAACAGTTCCACGCCGAACAGACCCAGGCCGCCGAGGTTCTCGGTGACCTTGCGGGCGATGTCGCGGGCCTTTTCCAGGGCGGCGCTGGGCATGGGGTGCGGCTGCCACGATTCGACGTAGTCACCCTTGACCTGGACGTGGCCGATGGGGTCGCAGAAGCTGGTGATGGTGTCGCCGTTTTCGTTGAGTGAGCGCACCGTCAGCAGGGTGATTTCATAGTCGAAGTCGATGAAGCCTTCGACGATCACGCGGCCGGAGTCGACGCGGCCACCGGCGGCGGCGTAGTTCCAGGCGGCTTCAATTTCATCGGGGCCGTCGATCTTGGACTGGCCCTTGCCGGAAGACGACATGACCGGCTTGATCACGCAGGGGAAGCCGATCTGGTCAATGGCCGCCTTGAGTTCGTCCAGGCTGTCGGCAAAGCGGTAGGGCGAGGTTGCCAGGCCCAGGGTTTCGCCGGCCAGTCGGCGGATGCCTTCGCGGTTCATGGTCAGCCAGGCAGCGCGCGCGGTCGGGATCACGCGGGCACGGCCGGCTTCTTCCAGCTTGACCAGGGTCTCGGTAGCAATGGCCTCGATTTCGGGCACGATCAGGTCGGGCTGCTCCTGCTCGATCAGTGCGGCCAGGGCGGCACCGTCGGTCATGTTGATCACGTGGGCACGATGGGCGACCTGCTGGCCAGGCGCGTTCTCATAACGGTCAACGGCAATGACTTCCACGCCCAGGCGTTGCAGGGCGATGATGACTTCCTTGCCGAGTTCGCCGGAGCCCAGCAGCATGACTTTGGTAGCGGAAGGAGACAGCGGAGTGCCGAGTCGGATTGGTTTTTTCATATCGGGGGGAGTGTGTCAGCGGGGGGCGCTGATGCAGTGCGAGAATCGATCACGGGCGGACGATACCAAATCTTGCAGGGTTTGGACAGTCGCAATATACCTAGTTCTGGCAAGAAGTATCGGCGAAAAATTGCTTATTTTTCTTTTGGGAAATGAATTTCGGCTACGGTACCGAAGCGGATCGAACAACGTCGGTCTTTTCTCGCGTTTTTGCAGCGAATGAACGCAACCGAGCACGTTTCCTGCGAGACGGGATTTTGGCGCTGGACGAATTTGAATTGTTGCGCCAAATTCGGCTATCTCAACATAAAAGAGAATATCCATGTCCAAGACAGATCAACCGCCATTTCTTTCGAGCAAATCTTTGGCGCCCACCTTGCGCGCTGCCCTGCAGCCATACAGCCCTGAAGCAGAGGTCCCTGAATTGGTGAACGGTGTGGCGGAGCCTGGCGGCCATCTGCGAATGGGCGACGCGTTCTGCCAGATGAATCGAGAGCATGGCCTCATCAATGAGGATGTGAGCGCGCTGGAGGACCTTCTTGATCGCAGTCCTGCCGAGCCGATCCGGTTCGAATGATCGCACCCCTATTCATGGAGGCTGCCAGCCTTTGACACCGCCTGCAAGGGCGACCTGCTCAGTAGTCCAGCTCCAAGTCCAGCATCACCCCCGACAACGCCTTCCCATGCGCATCCAGCGCCAGTGACCGGGTAACCCCTCCGCCCAGCGCGCGTTGCATCACGAAGTTCAGTGCGCCCAGATGCGGCAGCGCGTGGCGCACCACTTCCCCATGGACCACGCCGGCAAAATGCACACGCACGCGTTCGGCCGTCAGGGTACGCTCCAGCAGCGCATAGTCCTCCTGCCGATAGGCGATTACGGAGATATTCGATATGTCGCCTTTGTCCCCGGCACGTGAATGAGCAATTTCTCTGAGCAGCATCTCAGGCCTCCTCGATGAAAACGGATGGATGCACCAGCGTGCGCGGCAGCAGCAGCGACAGCACGGCGATGACTTCGCGGGCCGACTTGGTGGCACCACCGCCACCGGCCGGGCCGTTGGTATAAAGCGTCTCGACTTCATTGCCGATGCGGACCGCCTCTTTCATGCTGGCCGTGCGGCCGGTCACACGCAGGCGGACTTCGTGCGGCTCGGGCGCATGCGCCGACATCTGTTCACCGGCAATGGCATTGATGCCGATCAGGTCCACGCGCAGTTCTTCAGTCTGCACGCCGGTAAGCGCCAGCCGCTCGCGCACGATCTCGCCGGCCAGTTGCGCACGCGCTTGCGCGCCCGGCCCGGCATACGAGATCTGGCCTTCGCCAATGAAACTGTCGCGGTAGCCCAGCGTGGTCTTGAGCGTCTGCGGCCGCGCACGGCCACGGCCGCCGGTGACGGCCACGCGGTCCGGCCCGACCTCTTCGATGCGGACTTGTGAGAAATCGGCAATCACATCCGGCGTGAAGTAAGCACTCGGATCATGAATCTCGTAGAGCAATTGCTCCTTGCAGGTGCGGGCCGTGACTTGTCCTCCGGAACCGGCCACCTTGGTGATGATTGCGCTGCCATCGGCTTTCACTTCACCAATGGGAAACCCCAGCCGCGCCAGTGCGGCCACGTCCTTCTTGCCGGGATCAGCAAAATAGCCACCGGTAATCTGTCCGGCACACTCCAGCAGGTGGCCGATGAGGGTGCCCTGGCCGAGCTTGTCCCAGTCATCGGCGGCCCAGCCGAATTCGTGTACCAGCGGTGCCAATACCAACGCGGGATCGGCCACCCGGCCGGTGATGATGACCTGGGCACCGGCCTGCAGGGCTTCGACAATGGGGGCGATGCCCAGATAGGCATTGGCCGAGATGAGGCGGCTACCGAGGGAAGCGACCGGCTGGCCATTGTCCTCGATGCGCCATTCCTCCTGCTGCACGGCCTCCAGCACGTCGTCTCCTGCCACGGCTGCTACCTTCAGTCCGCTCAGTCCCAGTTCACGCGCGATCTCGCGCACGCGTTGCGCCGCCGCCAGCGGATTGGCCGCGCCCATGTTGGTGATGATGCGGATGCCCTGGGTGGCGCAGGTCTTGAGTACCGCATGCATGCGCTCGGCCAGCAGCGGGTCGTAACCCTTGCCCGGGTCCGCCAGCCGGGCTTGCTGGCCGATGGCGATGGTGCGCTCAGCCAGGCATTCGAAGATCAGGTAATCCAACTGGCCGTGTTCGGCCAGTTCGGCGGCCGGCTCGATGCGGTCGCCTGAATAGCCGGCACCAGCGCCGATGCGCACGGTGCGCTGTGGATCTTGGGTCATGCGCTTCTCCAAAACAGGGTGTTGCACTTCCGGTGGCCCGCGCTCAGAACAGCGGGAACAGCCCCAGTACCACGCAGGCGATGGTCATCACCACGGAAGCACCGAAGAGGAAGGGGATGGTGTATTTCTGGTGGTCCGCCAGTTCGATCCCGGCCAGGCCGCATACGAGGAAGGTGGCGGGCGTGAGCGGGCTGACCGGGAAACCGGTCGTCATCTGGCCCAACAGTGCCGCCTGGGCCACCTGGATGGTCGGTACGCCCAGCATGTGGCTGACCTCGGCGATCACCGGCAGCACGCCGAAGTAGAAGGAATCGGGATCGAACAGCAGCGACAGCGGCATCGACAGCACCCCCAGCACCACCGGTATATGGCCGGCCATCTCGGGCGGCACGAAACCGACGGCGGTCTTGGCCATGGCCGAGAGCATGCCCGACTTGGTCATGATGCCGGTGAACACGCCCGCCGCAAACAGGATGCTGGCCATCAGCAGGGCCGCCTTGGCGTGGGCATCGATGCGCTCGCGCTGCATGGCGACGTCACGGTAGTTGATCATCAGCGCCAGCACCACGCCGATCATGAACATCACCACCGGATCGACCTTGCCGCTGATCATCACACCCAGCACGAAGACCGTCAGCACGATGTTGGCCCAGAAATTCTGCGGGCGACGGATCTTCAGTTGCGCTTCGCTCAGCTCATGCTGCTGCACGAAATCGACCGTCGATCCCTTGCCCAGCCCGAGCCGGCGCTCTTCCTTCAGGCCCAGCAGATACGAGGCAATGAACACGAAGGCCAGCCCCACCAGCTGCACCGGCACCAGCGGCGTGAAGATGTCCGAGACCGGGATGTGCAGCGCCGCAGAGGCACGAATCATTGGCCCGGTCCACGGCAGGAAATTCACGCCCGCCGCCATCGAGGCCACGCAGGCCAGGATGCGCTTGTCGATGCCCAGCCGCGTGTACAGCGGCAGCATGGCGGGGATGGTGATGAGGAAGGTCACCGCACCCGAACCATCCAGGTGGATCAGCAGCGCCAGCAGCGCCGTGCCCGGCACGATGCGGGTGGGGCGGCTGCCTACGGTCTTGAGGATGCGGCTGATGATCGGGTCCAGCATGCCGGCATCGGTCACGATGCCGAAGAACAGGATCGCAAAGACGAACATGCCGGCCACCGGGGCAATGGCGGTCACGCCCTGCACGATGAACTTGGAGGTCTGCAATCCGAAGCCACCGACCAGCGCGGCAATGATGGGAATGGCGATCAGCGCCACCAGGGGCGACATCCTCTTGGTGAGGATGGCCGTGAACAAGGATACGATCGTGACAAAGCCGAGCAGGGCCAACATGCGTGTCTCCGGTTTTTTTGATGTGATGTTCTTGTCGTGTCAGCACATCCGGTACCGGTTCGTTCTTTTTTGTGCTTCAGCTTCTGTACATGATTCCGTACAGGGTGCGCGGATGTGAGCAGGGCGAGTGTAGGTGGCGGCTGATTTTGTTGTAAAGTCGCTTTTTTCGATTGATTGATCTGCCTTTCCGCATAATCCAATCCGGCTTTCGACCATGCACGCCAACCTGTCCACGCGCCTGCTGCACGCCTTCCTGGCCTTGGCCGACTGCCGCCATTTCGGTCACGCGGCCGAGCGCTGCCATGTGTCGCAGTCAGCGTTCAGCGCGATGATCCAGAAGCTCGAAACAGCGACCGGCGCGCGCCTGTTCGAGCGCGATACCCGCAACGTGAGCCTCACGCCCGAAGGTGAAGTCTTTGTCGAAGTGGCACGCCAGCTGGTGGCGGACATGGAGGCGGCGTTGGCGGACATGAACGATTACGTCGCACGGCGCAAAGGCAGGGTGGCCATCGCGGCCTTGCCATCGCTGGCGGCGGGGTGGCTACCGCCGGTGCTGGCGGCATACCGGCAACGCCATCCGGGTGTAGCGGTGGAATTGTTCGATGCCATTTCTGATCACTGCCTGGACCTGCTGCGCCAGGGCAAGGCTGATATCGCGCTCACCGCGCCAGGCCCCAATCTGCTGGAGTTCAGTACTCAGCCCCTGTGCGCCGACCCGTTCTATCTGGTCTGCCGCAAGGACCATCCGCTGGCAGGCAAGCGCCGCGTCAAGGTGGCGCAACTGGCCGGGTGCGAAATGATCCATCTGGCGCGCTCCACCAGCGTGCGCCAGCATCTGGATGCGGTCCTGCGCCCCGGTGGCGTGATTCATACCGGCCTGGAGGTCGAGCATCTGGCGACCTTGGCGGCCTTGATTGAAAGCGGTCTCGGCGTGAGCGTGGTGCCTGAGCTGACGCTGTTCCAGTTCCGTCTGCCCAACCTGACCGCCATCCCGGTCGACGCGCCCGAGCTGGTGCGGCCACTGCTTATCGTCACGCCCAAGGAGCGCAGTCTGTCCATCGCCGCACAAGGCTTGCTGGACCTGGTCCAGGCCAAGGCGCGCGCTGAAGCCGGTGCTCCCACGCGGCGCAATCGCCCACCGCAGCGTTCCTAGAGGCGCGAGCTCGGGCTCCTGCAGTGCGCGCGACCCTGGCCGCCTGGAGAAAGCTTGCCTCTCGTTCCCGCAAACGAAAAACCGGGCGCAATCATGATTGCGCCCGGTCCGGGAATGCTTCGCGCTGCGCCGTCCTGCCTTGGAGGCCGGGCGGCGAGCACCTCATTGCGAGTATTACTCGTGGATGTTGTTGCGCACGGTTTCCTTCACGAACAGCAGACCGATCACCACGGTGATCAGCGAGATCACGATCGGATACCACAGGCCGTAGTAGATGTCGCCCTTGAAGGCCACCAGTGCGAAGGAGGTGGTGGGCAGCAGGCCGCCGAACCAGCCGTTGCCGATGTGGTAAGGCATGGACATGGAGGTGTAGCGGATGCGAGTCGGGAACATTTCGACCAGGCAGGCGGCGATCGGGCCGTAGACCATGGTCACGTAGATCACCAGGATGAACAGCAGCAGCAGGACCATCGGCTTGTTGATCTGCTCCGGATCGGCCTTGCTCGGGTAACCGGCGGCCTTGATGTCGTCAGCCAGGGCCTTGGACAGTTCCTTGTCCTTGGCGGCGGCGTCTTCCTTGGACAGGCCGGCGGCATCATACGAGGTGATGACGCGGTCGCCGATCTTGACGGTGGCCACCGAACCCGGGGCGCCGGCCACGTTCTGGTAGTTCACCGAAGCGGCCGACAGCTTGGCCTTGACGATGTCGCAGGACGAGGTGAACTTCTTGGTGCCGGTCGGGTTGAACTGGAACTGGCAGCTGGCCGGGTCGGCGGTGACGATCACCGGCGACTTTTGCAGTGCGGCTTCCAGCGCCGGGTTGGCGAAGTGGGTCAGGCCGTTGAAGATCGGGAAGTAGGTGACGGCAGCAATCAGGCAGCCACCCAGGATGATGGGCTTGCGGCCGATCTTGTCCGACAGCGAACCGAAGAACAGGAAGAAGGGCGTCGCCAGCAGCAGCGCGGCGGCGATCAGGATGTTGGCGGTCGGGCCATCCACCTTCAGGGTCTGGGTCAGGAAGAACAGGGCATAGAACTGGCCGGTGTACCACACCACGGCTTGACCGGCGGTCAGGCCGACCAGCGCCAGGATCACCAGCTTCAGGTTCTTCCATTGGCCGAAGGCTTCGGTCAGCGGGGCCTTCGAGGTCTTGCCCTCGGCCTTCATCTTCAGGAAAGCCGGGGACTCGTTCATGGACATGCGGATCCACACCGAGATGGCCAGCAGCAGGATGGAGACCAGGAAGGGAATGCGCCAGCCCCAGTCGGCGAAGGCGGCTTCACCCACGGCCGTACGCACACCCAGGATCACCAGCAGCGACAGGAACAGGCCCATCGTGGCAGTGGTCTGGATCCACGCGGTGAAGGCGCCGCGGCGGCCTTCCGGCGCGTGCTCGGCCACGTAGGTGGCAGCACCGCCGTATTCACCGCCCAGCGCCAGACCCTGCAGGATGCGCAGGATGATCAGGATGATCGGGGCGGTGATGCCGATCGAGTTGTAGTTGGGCAGCACGCCGACGATGAAGGTCGAGGCCCCCATGATCAGGATGGTCACCAGGAAGGTGTACTTGCGGCCGACCAGGTCACCCAGGCGGCCGAACACCAGCGCGCCGAAGGGGCGCACGATGAAACCGGCTGCGAAAGCCAGCAGGGCGAAGATGAAGGCGGTGTTGGGATCGGTGCCGGCAAAGAACTGCTTGGCGATGATGGCAGCCAGCGAACCGTACAGATAAAAGTCATACCATTCGAAAACGGTGCCTAGCGAGGAGGCGAAGATGACTTTCCTCTCCTCCGGGGTGATGCCGCGCGCAGTCGTATTGACTGATGCTGTGGTCATGTCTGTCTCCTTGGTTTTAATGAGTGTGCTACTGCATGGGATGCAACCAGATACTCGGGGCAACAATGCAACAGATGGCCGAATGGGGCGTTATGCAAGAACGCACCGGAGAACAGAGCATGCAGAGCATGAAACATCGACACCCCTCGCTTCCCCGTCTGACACAAACCGCGATATTGGCTTCGCATTGCTTGCGTAAGGACCCACTTGTCCATGCGGCGAGTGTGCGACGCCAAACTTACGCAGGACTTGCTCCAAACTTACACAAGCTTACAGCGCAGCAAGTCGATTTCTGGTTGCGATGCAGCAGCAAAAAGCCCATCAGCCAAGGCCTTGCGGGGTAGTGGCGGATATTGCGGCGCAGCGACTGCAGCGCGCGGCTCGCCTTTTGGGGAGGATGCTCAAAAAGATTTTTCTGTCAGGAATCAGCACGGGCAAGTGAAGCATCGTGCCAGGCATGCGGATCAGCGGCAGGCCCTCCCGGGCGGGACGGCAGGCGGGACGGCGGTGACAGGGCGGCATCACCGCCCTGTCACCGCTCAGGTGCGGGGATCAGGCCAGCGCGGTGGCCGGGGTTGCTTGCGCTGTCGGTGTGGGCAGGCTGTCGCCCTCCAGCAGCGCCTTGACCACGCGTTCGCCCAGGCCCAAGCCAACGCTCATGCCGATGCCGGTATGCATCAGTACCACCGAGGTGTGGTCGTCGATGGCCAGGGCCGAGAACGGGCCCGGTCCCTTGCTGCCATAGACGCCTTGCCAGCGCTCGATCACCTGCACGCGCGAAGCCAGGGTATGTTCGACCAGGCCGATCAGCAGTTCATCGATTTCCTCACTGTTGAACGGGGGCGAATCGGTACCGTAGTGATGCGAATCGCCGACGATGAGCTCCTGATACGGCGTCGGGCTGACCAGCAGGTGGATGCCATGCTTGTTGAGCAGCGGGGCCTTGGCCTCGATCTCGGCGTGCACCGCGCGGGCGGTCGGCAGGTCCGAGAAAGCGCCGTAGTGGGTGCAGGACAGGCCGGTCAGCACGGCATGGGTCAGCGGTACCGCTTCTTCCGTCTTCAGGCGCAGCATCTGCAGGCGGCATTGCTTCAGGTTCATCGGTTGCAGGCGGTCAGCGAAGAGCGTCAGGTAATCGTGGCCCGAGCACACCACCACGCGCTCGGCGCGGAATTCACCGGCCGTGGTCGAGAGGCGGCCGTCGGCGGTGCCATGCACCAGTGTGTTGAAGCGGAAATGCACGCCCTGCGAATGCAGGTAGGCCACCAGGGCCGGCATGGCTTCGCGCGAATACAGCTGCAGGTCTTCGGTGCCGTGCAGGGCCGAGCGGTGATGGCCGAAACGGCCGTTGTAGAGCGTATCCAGCTTGTCGCCTTCGAGCAGGGAGGCGCGGTAGTCGTACTGGCGTGCGCGCACGGTCATGAATTCCAGCAGCACGTCGTGTTCGGCCTCGCTGCGGGCAAACAGCAGGGTGCCAGCTTCACGGGCGCTGAAATGCGCGCGCGCGGCCAGGTGCAGCCAGAGGGCGCGGCTTTCGCGGGCCAGGTCCAGCATGATGCCGGGCGGCTGGCCGGTCACCAGGCCCATGCCGAAGTTGCGTACGGACGCGCCCAGCGGCGTGCCGGTGCGTTCGAAGACGGCCACCTTGAGGCCGCGCTTGACGGCAGCATAGGCATGGGCGAGGCCAAGGATGCCGGAGCCGACCACGGCCAGGTCGAAGTGCTGCGGATCGTGTTCTGAGAGGGAATTGTTCATGGGAAGTGCTCCATCGGAGTCAGTTGCGAGATGTCGTGTGGCGTCTTGTGCGGGGACGCTCTGGCGGCGTCCTGCGGTCCTCTCCGTGCGCCGTCACGGTGCGGCCCGAAAGCATCGGGCCCGTGACGGCGCGGTATTGCGGGCAAGTCCTGGAATTACTGCTTCTTCTCCGACTTGCTTTCGTAACGCTTGCTCCACTCGGTCAGGATGCGGTCACGGCTGGTGCTGGCCCAGGTGAAGTCGTTCTTGATCAGGCGCTTTTCATAGTCGGCCGGCAGCAGCTCGTCCGGCTTGGCCACGCCAGGAATGGCGACCACGGCGAAGTTCTTTTCATACAGGGCCATGGCTTCCTTGCTGGCGGAGAAATCGGCCAGCTTCTTGGCGGCTTCCAGGTTCTTGCTGCCCTTGACGATGGCGGTGGCTTCGATATCCCAGCCCAGGCCTTCGGACGGCAGGATCACGTCGATCGGTGCGCCTTCCTTCTTGGTCTTGACGGCACGGTACTCGAAGGCGATGCCGATCGGGAATTCACCGGTGGCCGCCTGCTTGCAGGGCTTGGAGCCGGAGTGGGTGTACTGGCCGATGTTCTTGTGCAGGGCGTCCATGTAGGCCCAGCCTTTTTCTTCACCCATCATTTGCAGCCAGGCCGAGACATCCAGGTAGCCAGTGCCGGAGGAAGCCGGATTGGGCATGACGATCTTGCCGGCATAGACCGGCTTGGTCAGGTCAGCCCAGGAGGTCGGCTTGGGCAGGCCCTGCTTTTGCGCTTCCACGGTGTTGAAGCAGATGGCCGAGGCCCACACGTCCATGCCGACCCAGGCCGGCGGATTGGCGGCGCTGCGGTACTTGGCGTCGATGGCCGACAGGCCCTGCGGAGCGTACGGGGTCAGCATGCCTTCCTTGTCCAGCAGGGCCAGGCTGGTGGCGGCCAGGCCCCAGATCACGTCAGCCTGTGGGTTGGCTTTTTCGGCCAGCAGCTTGGCGGTGACGATGCCGGTGGAGTCGCGCACCCACTTGATCTCGATGTCCGGGTTGGCCTTCTGGAACGCGGCCTGGTAAGCCTTGATCTGGTCGGCTTCGAGGGCGGTGTAGACGGTCAGCGTGGTAGCGGCGTGGGCCTGGGCCGAGAACAGCAGGCCGGCACCGATCACCGATGCGAACAGGGAAAACAGCTTGGTTTTTTTCATGATGGCCTTCGTCAGTGAATGGCTGGGTTGAAAACGCGTCGGGGACGCAAGGTGGAGAAATCGTAGGGCGGCCGGTCCGGCTCAATGCGCGCGTCCACGGCGCCAGGCCTGGGCCCGCGCCAGCCAGCGGCTGCCGGCCAGGTGCATGAGCAGCGAGGCCGCAGCCGAGGTCAGCAGGATCAGCGTGGACATGGCGGCCGCCGGGCCGACATCGCCGGCGTCGTCCATGTTCAACACCGCCACCGAGGCCAGCACCGTATCCGGGCGATACAGGAAGATCACCGCCGACACCGTGGTCATCGAGGACACGAACAGGTAGCGGAAGATCTCCAGCATCTGCGGCAGGCACAGCGGCACCGTCACGCGCAGGAAGGTCTGCAGCAGCGGCACCTTCAGCGACAGCGAGGCCGCTTCGAATTCAGGATCGAGCTGCTTGAGCGCGGTGACGGCGGTGAGATGGGCCGTGGTGTAGAAGTGCACGATGGAGCAGAGCACCAGCAGCGTCATGGTCCCGTAGAGGAAATTGAACGGGTTGGACGGATGGTTGAAGAACAGCAGGCTACCCAGGCCCAGCACCAGCCCGGGCACGGCCATCGGCAGGAAACTCAGCATGCGCAGCAGGGGTGCGAGCCAGGCCTGGCCACGCGTCTTTTCCATCAGCCAGGCACCGGTGAAGATGACCAGGGTCCCGGCCACGCTGGTGCCGCAGGCCAGTTTCAGGCTGTTCCAGTAGGCCAGCCAGCCGCCGCCATCCATGTTGTCGAAGTCGTAGTGCTGCAGCGTCAGTTGCAGGTTGTAGGGCCACAGCTTGACCAGGGATGCCCCCATGGCCACTACGATCATCATCAGGATGGCCGCCGCAATCAGGGCCACCGCCAGCAGGTTGATGCCATCACGGCGCCAGTCGGGGCGGGGAACGTAAGCTTCGGAGCGGCTGCTCATGGTGGCGCGCTGGCGGCGCTGCAGCCAGGCGTCGAGGGCAAAGGTCAGCAGGGCCGGCACCAGCAGCAACAAGCCGATCAGCGCACCGCGTCCGAACTGCTGCTGGCCGACCACGGCCTTGTAGGCTTCCACGGCCAGCACGCTGTAGGCGCCGCCGGTGATCTTGGGCACGCCGAAGTCGGTAATGGTGAGCGTGAACACCAGGCAGAGCGCTCCGAAGATGCCGTAGCGCGTGGCCGGCAGGGTGACGGTGGTGAAGATGCGCCAGCGCGATGCGCCCATGGCGTGCGCCGCGTCGTACAGACGGCCATCGGCCTGCGACAGCGCCGACAGCAGGATCATCATGGCGTGCGGGAAGGTGTAGAACACTTCACCCAGCAGGATGCCCCAGAAGCCGTAGATGCTGCCATCCATCCACTCCTTGAACAGGCCCTGGTTGCCGAACAGGTAGATCAGTGCGATGCCGGGCAACAGCGACGGCGCCAGCAGCGGCAGCAGGCCGATACCGCGCCACAGGCCCTTGAAGGGAATGCAGGTGCGCTGCAGGGCGTAGGCGAACACATAGGCCAGCGGTACCGTCACCACGGCGGTCACCGTGGAGACCCACAGGCTGCGCCCCAGCATGGGCAGGAAATTGATGTTGGCGAACAGTGTCACGAAAGGCTGGCTGCCCGCCCAGTTGCCCTCGGGCGTCAGCACGGCTTGCGCCAGGATGAACAGCAGCGGACCGCCCAGACCCAGCAGGAGCAGGGCCAGCAGCAGCCATTTCATGGCGCCGGGCAGCCACTGGCTGCGGTCGGTCGCGGAACGCCGCACCGATACGGCGCCAGCTTCGGTATGGTCGCGAGCCAGGGCAGGCATGGGGGAGGTGGGCGGCAAGGAAGATTGCATCGTCATGAACGGTCCGGCTCAGGCAAAGACCTGCAGGGCCTGGCGCGGCAGCGCCACCCACAGTCCATCGTGAGTCGGCTGGGCGGCCAGGCGGTCGTGCGATTCACCGCTGACATCGGCCAGCAGGGTCTGGCCCGGCAAGGCATCGGCAGCCAGGGCCAGGCGATAGCGGTTGCCGAGATAGATGCGATCGATCACGCGTGCCTGGAAGCGGTTGGCGCAGGACTCGGTGGCAAACAGTTCCACGGCTTCGGGGCGGCAGAACAGGCGACCGGTTTGCAGCTCCGCTTCTTCAGGGCGGACTTCGAAGCGCAAGGCCCCGACCGTGACCTGCGAGCCCGAGATGCGCGAAAACGGCAGCCAGTTGGCGTGGCCGATGAAGTCCGCCACGAAAGGCGTGGCCGGGCGACGGTAGATCTCTGCGGGCGTGCCGAACTGTTCGATGCGGCCATGCTGCATGACGGCGATGCGGTCGGCCATGACCATGGCTTCTTCCTGATCGTGCGTGACCATCAGGGTCGTGATCCGGAACTGCTTCTGCAGGCGGCGGATTTCCAGTTGCAGGTGTTCGCGCACCTGCGCATCCAGGGCCGAGAGCGGTTCGTCGAGCAACAGCAGCGAAGGCGAGGGGGCCAGCGCGCGCGCCAGGGCCACCCGTTGCTGCTGGCCGCCGGAAAGCTGGCCGGGATACTTGGATTGGCTGCCGGCCAGGCCGACCATGGACAGCATTTCCGTAACCCGTTCCTGGCGTGCCTGACGCTTCATGTTGCGCAGGCCATAGGCGACGTTGTCGGCCACGGTCAGGTTCGGGAAGAGGGCGTAGGACTGGAACAGGATGCCGTAATCGCGCGATTGCGGCGGCAGATCGGAAATATCGCGGCCACCGGCGAAGATCTGGCCGGCATCCTGGCGCTCCAGGCCGGCGATGGTGCGCAGCAGGGTGGTCTTGCCGCAGCCCGAGGGGCCCAGCAGGCAGACCATCTCGCCTTGGCGCACTTCCAGCGAAACGCCGTCCAGCGCGGTGAAGGCGCCGAAGCGCTTGTCGATGCCGCGCACCGACAGGAAACGCTCGTTGCCGTCGGTGTCATCAGGCGGGCAAACCGGCATCGCAAGGGCGGCGGCGGAAGAGGGTGTCTGCATCATTTCGGAGGGTTTCCAGCTGGTTCGCGATGTTGCCCAAAGGCAGTCCCCATGCGGACTTTCGCCGGATGGACTGGCCCGTTCAGAGGCAAGCGGATGGTACGGGCCAAATATGACTGCTGGATGACACCCCCTGCTGTGATAGCAGCCCGGAATCCTTGCTATAGATTGAAGCTATGGATCATCTTGGAAGCTCTCGCGGCGAGGGAATCCGGGCGGCGCAACGCTGTCCAAATTCGGTCCGATCATTCATTGACGCCATGCGGCGAGTGAAGCAAGATCGGACAGTGATCAGGAGGAGAAAATGAATAAATACGGTAGGCCTGCCCGCCGGCCGGGCGTGCGCCTGGCGATGTCGGGCGTGGGCATTGCTGCCATGCTGGCGGCCTGCTCCGCACCCGAGAGCACCCAGCAGGAGCGCGATGCGCTGGCGCGCTCCCTGATCGAGCAGAAGAAGACCACCGAGGATGCCACCTCCACCGCCACCACCGTCGACGGCTACAAGGTCGACCTGGCCAAGCGCATTTCCCAGGTCAATTTCACCAGTGTCTACGTGGAACGCCCGCAGGCCTTGCTGCGCTCGGTGATCGTCATCAAGTACGTGATCGATGGCGACGGCAATCTGGTCAAGAGCGAGATCCTGCGCAGCAACCGCGACAAACACGCCGAAGCCAGCGCCCTGGGCAGCCTGAAATCGGCCGCTCCCTTCCCCAAGCCGCCGCCGGCGCTGCTCAAGCAGGGCCGCATCGAACTGTCGGAGAGCTGGCTGTTCAACAACGACGGCCGCTTCCAGTTGCGCAGCGTGGCCCTGGCCCAGATGGACCGCTAGCGGCAGCCCTGCCAAAGATGCCGCCCGGCATTGGCATGTGTATAATGTCGCGCGAGCACGACGGTGTGCGTTGTGTCTCCCGGGCCTGACGGGCCTGCGCCGGATCAGGGCGAACGCGAGTTCGCCTTTTTTCTTATGGGCGCGCACCAGCGGCAGTCTGCGCTGAACCCCGCTGTCCTTCATTGACCAGATCGTTTATTGATTGGCTATACATGTTTGATTTCATTCGTACTCACCAGCGTCTGATGCAGTTCCTGCTGCTGCTGTTCATCTTCCCGTCGTTCGCTTTCTTCGGCCTGGAAGGCTACAGCCGCCTGACCGACGACAACGGCGTGGCCAAGGTGGCCGGCCAGACCATCACCAAGGAAGAGTGGGACGCCGCGCATCGCCAGCAGCTGGACCGCATGCGCCAGGTGTATGGCAATCAGTTCGACAGCAAGATCTTCGACAGCCCGCAGGCGCGCCGCGCCATCCTCGACAACCTGATCGCCCAGCGCGCCCTGGGTGCCGAAGTGGTAGCCAGCAAGCTGGTGGTGCCGGACCAGGTGCTGCAGCAAAGCATCCTGCAGATCCCCGGCCTGACCAAGCCGGACGGCAGCTTTGACAACGAGCAGTACCGCGTGCTGCTGGCCGCGCAGGGCATGACCCAGAAATCCTACGAAGCCGGCCTGCGCCGCGAGATGGCCCTGCAGCAGCTCAATGCCGCCATCCAGACCACCGCCTTCGCCCCCAAGACCGTGGCCGAGAACCTGTCCAGCCTGAACGACCAGGAACGCACGGTCCAGATGCTCAACTTCAAGCCGGACAGCTACGCTGGCCAGGCCAAGGTGACCGACGAGCTGCTCAAGGCCTATTACGACAAGAACGGTGCCCGTTTCGAGACCCCGGAACAGGCCGACATCGAGTACGTGGTGCTGGATGCTGCCGCCGTGGCCGCCCAGGCCAGCGTCACCGATGACGACATCAAGGCCTACTACGAGCAGAACCAGAAGCAGTACGCGACCGAAGAACAGCGTCGCGCCAGCCACATCCTGATCACCGTCAAGAAGGATGCGTCGGCCGCCGACAAGGCTGCCGCCAAGACCAAGGCCGAAGGCCTGGTGGCGCAGCTGCGCAAGAACCCGGGCGACTTCGCCAAGCTGGCCAAGGCCAATTCGCAGGATCCGGGCTCGGCCGACAATGGCGGCGACCTGGGTTACTTCAGCCGTGGCGCGATGGTCAAACCCTTCGCCGATGCCGCTTTCAGCCTGAAGCAGGGCGAGATCAGCGATCCGGTCGAGTCTGACTTCGGCTATCACGTCATCGAAGTGACCGGCATCAAGCCAGCCGCCGTCAAGCCGCTGGAGTCGGTCAAGGCCGAGATCGGAGCCGAGATCAAGAAGCAGATCGCCGCCAAGAAGTATTCCGAAATGGCCGACCAGTTCAACAACCTGGTCTATGAAAACGGCGACAGCCTCAAGGCCGTCTCCGACAAGCTCAAGCTGAAGATCCAGACCGCATCGGGCGTGACCCGCAATCCGAATCCGGCTGCCGGCGCTGCGCCGTACAACAATGGCAAGTTCCTGGCCGCCCTGTTCACCGACGACGTGATCAAGGCCAAGCACAATACCGAAGCCGTGCAGACCGCCCCCAACACCCTGGTGGCCGGCCGCATGACCAGCTACAAGCCGGTGGCCAAGCGTCCGTTCGAGGAAGTCAAGGCCGATGTGCAGAAGGCCGTTCTGTTGGCCGAAGAGCAGTCGCTTGCGGTCAAGGCCGGCCAGGAACGCCTGGCGCAGCTGCAAGCCAAGGATGATGCGACTGGTTTCAGCGACGCCAAGGTGGTCTCGCGCGTGAAGTCCGAGGGCTGGACCCAGGAAGCCTTCAACGCCGTCATGAAGGCCGATACCGCCAAGCTGCCGGCCTACGTCGGCGCCGAGACCCCGGGCATGGGCTACCAGATCTACCGCATCACCAAGGTGGAACAGCCCAAGACGGTCGACACCGCGCGCCGCAAGGCCGAGCAGGAACAGATCACCGCCGCCTTGTCGCAGCAGGAAGCGCTGGGTTACCTGGACTATCTGCGCGAGAAGGCCAAGACCAAGCTGTTGAAGGGCGCCGCCGCCGTCAGCGCGGATGACGCCGCCAAGTAAGGTCAAGGGCATGGCCCGCCTTTGGGGCAATGCATGCACATGGCGCACCAGGATCGTGAATCGGTGTGCAGTGCCGCCCCAAGGCGGGGAATTGTCGGCATGACTGCCACAATTTACTAAAAAATTTACACGGGCCGCTTTTCCAGCGGCCCTTTTTGTTTCATCATGGACACCGGCGCTGCATTCGAGCGGGATGCACAAGGGAGCCGGCACCGGGGAATCCGCTTCATTTCTTCCATCGTCGTTGGCGTTTCGTCAGCTTTCCACCCAGCGGGAAAAGTCAGTATTTGTGCTGTCGAGATGAATTTCCTGTCATCCGCACGTCATGTTGCGCCGTTTCGGAAACAAACGGCTGCCGTACTTGTTGTCGCTTTCTCCAGTCGACATTCGAAAAGCATCGCAGGGGGTATTTCCACGAGGAGTGCGTCCGATGCGAGTCTTGCCCTGAATACGACCACGTTTTTATGCCTGCCCCAGTCCTGATCATACAAACCGGCGATGCCAATCCCGCCCTCAAGACCAACTACGGTGGTTACGCCGACCAGATAGGCTGCGCCGCCGGCCTGTGCCACACCGAGATCGAAGTTGTGACCGTCTATGAAGGGCAGCGCCCGTCCTGCCCGCGCAGCTACCGGGCAGTCTTCATCACCGGCTCACCGGCCATGGTGACCGACAAGGAAGACTGGAGCGAGCGCACCGCCGAATGGATCCGCGACGCCGCCGAGCTCGACACCCCCATGTTTGGCATCTGCTACGGCCACCAGCTGCTGACCCACGCCTTTGGCGGCGAAGTCGGCTACAACCCGGCCGGCCGCGCGGCGGGCACCATGCACGTGAAGACGCTGGAATGCTGCCGCCAGGATGAATTGCTGGGCGTGCTGCCTTCGGAGTTCCCGGCCCACATGCTGCACATGCAGTCGGTGCTGCGTCCGCCCAAGGATGCCATCGTCATGGCGCGTTCGCCGATGGATCCCCACCACGTCATCAAGCACAAGCACAACGTCTATTCGACCCAGTTCCACCCCGAGTTTTCGCCGGAGTTCGTGCGGGCGCACCTGCATTACTACACCGATATCTATCGTGGCTGCGGCATCGATGCCCAGGCGCTGTGCGAGAAGGTGTGTGACACGCCGCAATCGACCGGATTGCTGCGGCGATTCCTGGAGTTGTACGCGCGCCATTGAAGCGCCTGCGCTCAATGGAAAAGCCCCTGTGGCCAGCGATGGCACAGGGGCTTTGTTTTGTGTTGCAACGGAGAGGGCGCTTACTTCACCCCGACCAGCGGCTTCAGATGCGGCCAGACATTGTCCAGCAGCCTGGGCTGGGCCTGTTCATTGGGATGGATGCGGTCGGCCTGGAACAGCGAAAGATCGGCGGCAATCCCCTCGAAGAAGAACGGCACCAGTGCCACCTTGTTGCTCTTGGCCAGATCCTGGTACATCCCGGCGAAGCGGCGCGTGTAGTCGGGACCGTAATTGGGCGGAATCTGCATGCCCACCAGCAGCACCTTGGCCTTCTGCTGGCGCGCCAGGTCGATCATGGCCTGCAGGTTGTCCTGGCTGGTCTTCAGCGCCAGGCCGCGCAGGGCATCGTTGGCGCCCAGTTCGATCACCAGGACCTCCGGCTTGTGCTGCGTCATCAGCGCCGGCAGGCGGTTGCGCCCGCCGATGGTGGTGTCGCCGCTGATGCTGGCGTTGACCACCCGGTAATCCGCCTTGCTCTGTTGCAGCCGCTGCTGCAGCAGGCCGGTCCAGCCGGTGCCGCGCTGCAGACCGTATTCGGCCGAGAGGCTGTCGCCGAGCACGAGCAGGTTTTTTGGGGCAGAATAAGCGCTCGTCGCCGCTACCACCAGCGCGACGCCCGCCAGCAGCCGCACTGCCGCGCCCAACAGCGCCTTGCGCCTCGCCCCTGTTCCGGACCCTCTTGCCCGATTGCCCTGCATGCCTGCTTCCGCTCCTGCCAGTTCCGCCGTCATTGCCGCCATTGAAGTCCTTCATTTATCCAAACACGTTGCCGATGTCTCCGCGCCTGCCGGCCGGCTGACCATCCTGAGCGACATCGATTTTACCGTGGCCGCCGGGACCACGGTGGCCATCGTCGGCGCCTCCGGCTCCGGCAAGTCGACCTTGCTGGGCCTGCTGGCTGGACTGGATACACCCAGCGAAGGTTCCGTGCGGCTCGATGGTGAAGACATCTACGCCCTCGACGAAGACGGCCGGGCCCTGCTGAGAAAGCGCAAGCTGGGGTTCGTGTTCCAGTCCTTCCAGTTGCTCGGGCACCTCAATGCCCTGGAAAACGTGATGCTTCCGCTGGAACTGCGCGGGGACAGCCAGGCCCGATCCAAGGCTGAACAGATGCTGGGCCGCGTGGGCCTTGGCAGCCGGCTGAAGCACTATCCCAAATATCTCTCCGGCGGTGAGCAGCAGCGCGTGGCGCTGGCGCGCGCCTTCGTCACCGAGCCGCCACTGCTGTTCGCGGATGAACCGACTGGCAGCCTCGATGCGGCGACCGGCGAATCGGTCATTCAGTTGATGTTCGAACTGAACCGCGAGCGCGGCTCCACGCTGGTGCTGGTGACCCATGACCCCGGTATCGCCGCCCGCTGCGAGCGGACCCTGACCATCGCGGCCGGACGGCTGGTGAAGTAATTCCGACCGCTCAGACGGATTCCATCGGATCGGCCGGCGGCAGCGGGTGCGCCCGCTTGTGTTCGATATAGGCAATGCCGATGCCGCTGGCGCAGATGATGGCAATGCCCAGCACCGTGATCTGGTCCGGGAACTGCCCGAAGACCAGCCAGCCCATGCCGCAGGCCGAGATGATCTGGGCGTAGAAGAAGGGCGTCAGCACCGAGGCTTCCGCGTGCCGGTAGGCCGAGTTCTGCAGGAAATGGCCAATGGTGCTGGTGATGCCGGTCGAGACCAGGATCGCCAGTTCCACCACCGTCGGCGTATGGCTGGTCCAGAAGAAGGGCACCAGCAGCGTCGAGACGATGCTGCCCACCAGCGCGCCATAGAACAGCGTCACCATGGGATTGTCCGCCTGGCTGGCCTTGCGGTTGAGGATGGATAGCAAGGCCTGGGTGAAGGCCGAGACCAGTCCCAGCGCCACGCCCACCGGCGGGATGTCGCCGCTGGGGCGGATCACGATCAGCATGCCCGTAAAACCGATCAGTACCGCAATCCAGCGTGACAGATAGCTGCGCTCGCCCAGCAGCCAGGGAGAAATCGCCAGCACGATCATGGGCGCGCAGAAGTTCATGGCCGTGCCTTCGGCCAGCGGCACGATCTTCAACACCGAGAAGAAAATCAGCGTCGAGGCCAGCAGCAGTGCGCCGCGCCCCAACTGCAGTCCCAACCGGTTCGACTTCAGGATGCTGCGCCCGTGACGCCGCCGGTAAAGCGGTGCCAATGTGGCCGCCATGAAGAACAGGTTGATGGTGTAGCGCATCCACGCAATCATCACCACGTGATACCCGGCCAGCGCCAGCAGCTTGCCGGCGGTGTCGAGCAGGGACAGCGTCCACAGCCCCGAGATCAGGAAAATGATCCCCAGCTTATGGTTGTGGGCGATGCGGGTGTACGGCAGGACGGCGCTGGACATGGTCTCGGAGGATCTGGTTGAACACGGCACGGATGGCCGGGATGAATTCGCTGGCGGTCAGCCCCACCGGCCCCTGGCCGGCAGCCACCAGCTGGTCGGCGGCGGCGCCATGGATCCAGGTGGCGGCCAGTGCCGCGGCACGGGTCGGCCAGCCCTGCGCCAGCAGTGCGCCGCACAGGCCGGACAGCACGTCGCCGGTGCCGGCGGTGGACAGAGCAGGATTGCCGCTGGGGTTGATGGCGATCTCGCCATCGGGGAAGGCGATGACGGTCCCCGCGCCCTTGAGCACGGTGATGGCGTTGAACTGGCGTGCCAGCAGCCGCGCGGCCTGCGGGCGGTCCTGCTGGATTTGCTGGGTAGTGCTGTCGAGCAGGCGTGCTGCCTCCAGCGGATGGGGCGTGATGATGCTGCAGGCCTCCTTGCTGCGCTGGCTGCGGCGATGCAGCTTGTGCTGCAGCGTGGGTTCGGCCGAGATCAGGTTCAGGGCATCGGCATCGACCACGATGTCGGCTTCGCTGTCGAGCGCCCGCGCCAGGATGTCATGCGCATGGCGCGAGGTACCCAGGCCGGGTCCGATCACCAGCGCCGCGCTGGCGCCGAATTCGACACGGTCGGCCAGGCGGAACATCAGTTCGGGATGCTTGTCGTCGTAGGCCGGGCCATCGTCGACGAAGGCCACATAGACCCGTCCAGCCCCGCCGAAGGCGGCGGTGCGCGCCGCCAGCACCGGCGCACCGGCCATGCCGCGCGCACCGCCCACCACGATGACGTCGCCGTAGCTGCCCTTGTGGCTGTTGTTGGCACGCGGCTTGAGCGCGGTGGCAAAACTCTGCGGACCATTCAGGAAGGCACGCGCCGGCGGCAGCAGGGCGGTGTCGATCTCCAGCGCGTCGACCACGATCTGGCCGCTGTGGTCGCTGCCGTCACAAGTGTGCAGTCCGGGCTTGTCGCCGATGAAGCTCAGGGTATGGGTGGCCTGCACCGCCACCCCCTCGCGGCCGCCCACGATGCTGCCGGTATCGGCATTCAGTCCGCTGGGGACATCGATGGACAGCACCGGGCAGCGCAGGCTGTTGATGTACTCGATGATGGGCCGCAGGGCCGGGCCGGGCGGGCGCGTCAAGCCGATGCCGAACAGTCCGTCGATCACCAGCGCCCAGGAGCGGGCGCGCAGCGGGACATCCCCCGTTCCTTCAATGAACTCCAGCTCGGCCTCGCGCGCCCGTGCCAAGGCACGGCGCGCATCGGCAGGCTGGCGGCTTTCATCGGCGTGCAGCTGAACGCTCACTTCGATGCCGGCTTCTTCCAGCAGGCAGGCGGCTTCCAGTGCGTCACCGCCATTGTTGCCGGGACCGGCCAGGACCAGCACCGAGGGCGAGGAGGCCGTGGTCGAGCACAGCAATTGCTGGGCCTGCTCGGCGATGGCGGCGCCAGCGCGCTGCATGAGGGTGTAAGGAGGCAGGGCGGACAGGGCCGCTTGTTCAACCTGGCGGATCTCGGCAACGGAATGGAGCGCGCTCATGATCGGGGTGGCAGGGACGTTGAGTGGATGGGCGTCAGTGCAGCAGGCAGATCGCTGGAACCCGCGAAAGATCGACGCTGGGGAGCCAAGTGCAGAATAATTCACCTGCTCAAGCGCTGGTCACGCGGGTGCTTGATTTTAAGTGAATTGTTCTGCCAGCGCAGGCGCTTCGGTGATTTTCCTCGATGAAAAGAATGCACGCGGTCGGCCTGCACCGCGTGGTTCGGCAACTGCTCGCTCAGCCGAGCACGTCACGCGGCAGCAAGCCTTCGACCGGGATTTCGCTGTCATCGCCGCTGATCATGTCGCACAACAGGCGCGCCGAACCGACGCTGGCGGCCCAGCCGGTGGCACCGTGGCCGACGTTGACGAAGACGTTGCCTTGCCGCGTCGGTCCCACCACAGGCAGGCCGTGCGGCAGCAGGGCCATGGTATTGCTCCAGAAATGCGCCTGGTTGTAGTTGGCGGCATTGGGGTAATAGTCGCCGGCAATCTTGAGCAGGTTGCGCAGCGCCTTGGGCGGCAAGGTCTGGCTCTGCGGCACGAGGCCCAGCAAACCACTGATGCGGATGCGGCTGCCCAGGCGCGTCATGCTGACCTTGTAGCTGTCGTCATGCAGGGCCATGCTGGGTGCATCATCCGGATTTTTCACCGGTACCAGTGCCGAATAGCTCTGCAGGGCCAGCAGCGGCAGGTCGGTATCGAGCGGACGCAGCAGTTCGGCGCTGGACATGCCGGCTGCCACCACCACGGCATCAACCCGCATTTGCGAGGCCAGATGAGGCGAGCTGACGTGCAGCGTCAGGCGGCCGCCGAATTCGGCGTTGATCGAGGTGACGGTGGAATCGAAATGGAAGCTCACCCCCAGCTCCTGGGCCGCATTGCGCATCTGCTTGGCAAACAGCACGCAGTTGCCGGCCATGTCTTCCGGGTAGTAGAGCGCGCCGGAGAGCTTCGCTTCCGACGAGAAGGCCGGTTCCAGTGTGCGGATGCCGGCCGCGTCCAGGGCCTGGTGCTTGAACTCGCATTGGCCGGCGGCTTCCTCCAGCTGCGCCATGCGGGCCGCTTCGGCAGGTTGGCGGAAGAGGTGGAACACGCCCTGGCCATTTTCATGGTCCAGGTTGTGATGGGCCTGCAATTGCAGGGTCAGGCTCTGGCCGTAGGCCGACAGGCGCGTCAGGCGCAGCTTGTTCCCGGCAAAATCGTGGTGCTGGGCCTGGCGCGTGGCGCGCATCCAGCGCCGGCGGCCGAAATCGGTCCCCGGGGCCAGCAGGACCCGCGGCTCGTCCTGGAAGCGGCAGGCGAAGGTCGCCATGGCACCCGGCAATGTCAGCGGCATGGCCGCCCCCGGTGCCAACAGTCCCGAATCGCCGAAGGTGGCTTCTTCGGCCACGTGCGCACGGCGCTCGATGACGGCAACTTCATAGCCTCTGGCGGCCAGGAAGTAGGCGCTGCAAATCCCTGAAAGTCCCCCGCCGATGACGGCGATCTGTCGTTGTGTGCTGTTCACTCTGTTCGTCTTGGAAGCGGCAGGGCCGCTGTGGTCGTGGGCATCGGCCATGGATCGCCGGGCTGGCCCTGCGCCGATGCGGGCCGAATGATACCGCGAAATTTCCTTGCAGTTTGGATATTGCCGCAGGGCTACGTGCGTCCTGCCCGAAAGGGGGGACATTTTCTGCTTCAAATGACAACGTCTGGCGACACGGCGCGGATGACAGCGGTCTGCTGCATCGCGCCGCCGCCCGCTTGGAGGCAGGGCGGCCCCACCGCTCGCTTTGCGCGGGACTTGGCGCGGTGTCCACTGTATAATGCCGGCTCTGCCAGCAAACGCGCGCACGATCCATCATTCCGCCAGTCCCCGACCTGCACGATTTTTCCTTGTGCAATGCGTCATCCGGGGCGGTTGGTGTCGGTGGACCGGTCCCTGCCGCGATGCTGCGACGGTTTTCCCGATTCAAGCTAACTGCCTCGACCTCGCCATGCTGATCCTGCCGGGCTCCAATGCCCTTTCCGCTTTCCGTACCCAACGCCTTCTGACCCAATTGCAAGCAGTGGATGCCGCCATCACCGGCGTATCCGGCCGCTATCTGCACTTCGTCGACGCCGGCCAGGCCCAGGCCCTGACGCGGGAGGACGAGGCACGCCTCAACGGCCTGCTGACCTATGGCGATCCCTTCAATGGCAGCGACGAGGGCGATGCCTTCGTGGTGATCCCGCGCTTCGGTACCATCTCGCCGTGGGCCAGCAAGGCCACCGACATCGTGCGCAACTGCGGCATGGGCCACATCCACCGGGTCGAGCGCGGCATCATCTTCCGCGTGCAGGTCAAGACCGGCCTGCTGGGGGGGACCAAGAAACTGAATGAAGCCAGCATCCCGGCCGTGGCCGCGCTGCTGCACGACCGCATGACCGAAACCGTGCTGCGCGATCCGCAGGACGCCGCCGGCCTGTTCTCGGAACTGCAGGCCAAGCCGCTGGAATCGGTGGACGTGATCGGCGGCGGCCGTGCCGCGCTGGAACGCGCCAACACCGAACTGGGCCTGGCCCTGTCGGATGACGAGATCGATTACCTGGTGGACGCATTCACCAAGGCCCAGCGCAATCCGACCGACGTCGAACTGATGATGTTCGCCCAGGCCAACAGCGAACACTGCCGCCACAAGATCTTCAATGCCGACTGGACCATCGACGGCGAAAAGCAGGACAAGTCGCTGTTCGGCATGATCAAGAACACCCATCAACTGGCGCCCAAGGGCACCGTGGTGGCCTATTCGGACAACTCCTCCATCATCGAGGGCGCGACCGTCTCGCGTTTCTACCAGCGCGGCGCCACCAAGGGCAACGTCTATGAAGCTTCGGACGAGCTGACCCATATTCTGATGAAGGTCGAGACTCACAACCACCCGACCGCCATCTCCCCGTTCCCGGGTGCCTCCACCGGCGCCGGCGGCGAGATCCGCGACGAAGGTGCGACCGGCCGTGGCTCCAAACCCAAGGCCGGTCTGACCGGCTTTACCGTGTCCAACCTGATGGTCACCCATGCGGTGCAGCCGTGGGAAAACGCCCGCGACGTCGCCCAGCCGGTGGACCAGCGCGATGAACACGCCCAGGGCGGCATCTACGGCAAGCCCGAGCGCATCGCTTCGCCCCTGCAGATCATGATCGACGGCCCGCTCGGTGGCGCGGCCTTCAACAACGAATTCGGCCGTCCCAACCTGGGCGGCTACTTCCGTACCTACGAGCAGAACGTGGGCGGGCAGGTGATGGGCTATCACAAGCCCATCATGATCGCCGGCGGCATGGGCAACATTTCCGCCAAGCACACCAAAAAGAACGACCTGCCGGTCGGCAGCCTGCTGATCCAGCTGGGCGGCCCCGGCATGCGCATCGGCATGGGCGGTGGCGCGGCCTCCTCGATGGCTACCGGCGTGAATACTGCCGATCTGGACTTCGACTCGGTCCAGCGTGGCAATCCTGAAATGGAACGCCGTGCCCAGGAAGTCATCAACGCCTGCTGGGCGCTGGGTGACGACAATCCCATCCAGTCCATCCACGACGTGGGAGCGGGCGGCCTGTCGAACGCCTTCCCGGAAATTACCAACGATGCCAAGCGCGGTGCCATCTTCGACCTGCGCAAGGTGCCGCTGGAAGAAAGCGGCCTGGCTCCGCGCGAGATCTGGAGCAACGAATCCCAAGAGCGTTACGTGCTGGCGATCCTGCCGGAACACCTGGATCTGTTCAAATACCTGTGCGAGCGCGAGCGCGCCCCCTTCGCCGTGGTCGGTACCGCCACCGAAGAACGCCAGCTGAAGGTCATCGACCCCGAGCACAACAACAACCCGGTCGACATGCCCATGGATGTGCTGCTGGGCAAGCCGCCCAAGATGCACCGCGACGTGCAGCACGTGGAGAAGCAATTGCCGCCGGTGGACCTGACCGGCATGGAGCTGGTGGACGTGGCCCAGCGCGTGCTGCGCCTGCCGGCCGTGGCCGACAAGTCCTTCCTGATCACCATCGGTGACCGCAGCGTCGGTGCCATGACCGTGCGCGACCAGATGGTCGGTCCCTGGCAGGTGCCGGTGGCTGACGTGGCCGTGACCGCCATGGGACTGGAAGGCTACCTCGGCGAAGCCATGGCCATGGGCGAGCGTACCCCGCTGGCCGTGATCGACGCCCCGGCTTCTGGCCGCATGGCCGTCGGTGAAACCATCACCAACATCGCTGCCGCCCCCATCGCCGAGATCGGCGACATCAAGCTGTCGGCCAACTGGATGGCGGCCTGCGGCCAGCCGGGCCAGGACGCTGCGCTGTTCGATACCGTCAAGGCCGTGGGCATGGAGCTGTGCCCGGCACTGGGAATCTCGATCCCCGTGGGCAAGGATTCGCTGTCCATGCGCAGCACCTGGAGCGATGAAGCGGGCGCCAAGTCGGTGACCTCGCCGGTCTCGCTGATCGTCTCCGGCTTTGCGCCGGTGACCGACGTGCGCCGCGTGCTGACCCCGCAACTGCGCAAGGACAAGGGCGAAACCGTCCTGATCCTGATCGACCTGGGCCGTGGCAAGAACCGCATGGGTGCCTCGGCGCTGACCCAGGTGATGCAGCAGATCGGCAACGAGACCCCGGACGTGGATAGCGCAGAAGACCTGAAGGCCTTCTTCAACGCCATCCAGCAACTCAATATCGAAGACCGCCTGCTGGCCTACCACGACCGTTCCGATGGCGGCCTGTATGCCACCCTGGCCGAAATGGCCTTTGCGGGTCACACCGGCATCTCGGTCAACCTCGACATCCTGACCATGGAAGCCGAGCACGCCGCAGACTGGGGCGATTCCAAGAACTGGACCACGCAAGTGGCCGAACGCCGCAATGAACTGACCCTGCGCGCCCTGTTCAGCGAAGAACTGGGTGCGGTGATCCAGGTTCCGGCCGAGCAGAAGTCGGACGTCATGAACGTGCTGCGCAGCTACAACCTGGGCGCGTGCAGCCACATCATCGGCAAGCCCAACGACCGCGACGTGATCGAATTCATGCGCGACGCCAAGAACATCTACAGCCAGCCGCGCGCCGAGCTGCACCGCGTCTGGAGCGAGACCAGCTGGCGCATCGCCCGCCTGCGCGACAACCCGGCCTGCGCCGATGCCGAATACGAACGCCTGCTGGATGCAGCCGATCCCGGCATGACGCCCAAGCTGACGTTCGATCCGCAGGAAGACATCGCCGCACCCTACCTGTCGCTGGGCGCAGCCGCCCGTCCCAAGGTCGCCATCCTGCGCGAGCAGGGCGTGAACTCGCACATCGAGACCGCCTATGCCATGCACAAGGCCGGCTTCACCGCCGTGGATGTGCACATGAGCGACCTGATCGCCAACCGTGCCAAGCTGGATGACTTCAAGGGTTTCATCGCCGTGGGCGGCTTCTCCTACGGTGACGTGCTGGGCGCCGGCGAAGGCTGGGCCAAGACGATTCTCTTCAATGCGCAGCTGGCCGAGCAGTTCTCGCGCTTCTTCCAGCGCCAGGACACCTTCTCGCTGGGCATCTGCAACGGTTGCCAGATGATGAGCAACCTGAAGTCCATGATCCCGGGCGCGGAAGCCTGGCCCAAGTTCACCCGCAACAAGTCCGAGCAGTTCGAGGCGCGTTTCGTGATGGTGGAAGTGGCCGATTCGCCGTCCATCTTCATGCAGGGCATGGCCGGTACCCAGGCACCGATCGCCACCGCCCACGGTGAAGGTTTTGCCGACTTCTCGCAGACCGGTGACATCGACAAGGCCCTCGTCGCCATGCGCTACGTCGACCATCGCGGCGCGGCCACCGAAGCCTATCCGTTCAACCCCAACGGTTCGCCGCAGGGCATCACCTCGGTGACCACCCCGGACGGCCGCTTCACGGTCCTGATGCCGCACGCCGAACGCGTGTTCCGTACCGTGACCCAATCCTGGCACCCGGAATCGTGGGGCGAGGATTCGCCGTGGATGCGCATGTTCCGCAATGCCCGCAAGTGGGTGGGTTGAGCCGGAAATGGCTTGAAATGAAGTTTCCTGTTCCGACTGCCCGCTGTGCGGGGCACTCGGGCAGGGGCTGAAAAAGCGGGATGAAAAAAAACGCAGTTCCTTTCGGAACTGCGTTTTTTGTTTCTGCTGCGCGGTCGGGTGATGACGCTTCCCCGAAGGAAAGCGCCATCCTCAAGCCGGATCAGAAGATGTGACGAATGCCAACGCCGACGGTGGTCAGGTTGCTCTTGCCGTTGGCCGAGTTGGTGATCTCGTACACGGCAGCATCCTTGGCCTTGTTGTAGTCCACGGTGGTGTACAGCTGGGTGCGCTTGGACAGGGCGTATTCGGCCACGCCAACGATGGTGTAACGCTTGCCGTCGCCGACATTGCCCAGGGCCTGGTAGGCCACGTTCTTGCTCTTGTCGTAGTACACACCGCCGGTCAGGCTCAGTGCAGCGGTCGCCTGGTAGTTGGCACCGAAGAAGTAGCCATCATCCTTGCGTTCCACGCCGACGGTGTTGCCATTTGCGGTGTTGGCCAGCGAGTAGTTGGTGGTTTCCATGAATGCACCGTTCACGCCGGTTGCATCCTTCATGCGGTAGTAACCGGCGAAGACCTTGGCCGCGCCGAAGGCGTAGGAAGCCGACAGGTTGTAGGTCGTGGCCTTGTTGCGTGCAGTCGTGGTGTCCACGGTTTGCTGGAAGCCGCCACCGATGGCGAAGCCACCGTTGTTGTAGCGCAGGGCGGTGCTGATCTGGCTGCCGCTGCGGGTCGAACCGGCTTGCTCGCCGAAGGCGTAGCTCACGGAAGCGGCCACGGGACCGAACTGGCCGTCATAGCGCACGGTGTTGTCGCTGCGCACGCGGGTAGCGGCAGCCGGCATCCAGGAGTTGGTTTCGTAGTTGCCGACGGTCAGCGGATCGAAGTGATCGGCCATCAGGTCGAACAGGGCGGTGTTCTGGCGGCCCACGGAGACCTTGCCGAAGTCACCGGCCAGGCCAACCCACGATTGACGACCGAACAGACGGCCACCTTGTTGGGCGGCGCCGGTGTCGCTGCTGAAACCGTTTTCCAGACGGAACACTGCCTTCAGGCCGCCACCCAGGTCCTCGGTCCCCTTGAAACCGATACGGCTGTTGGAAATGGCGCCATTGTCCATGCGCACGTTGCTGCTGCCCTGGGCATTGTCATTGCTCAGATAACGAATGCTGGTGTCGACGATGCCGTAGATGGTCACGGAGGACTGGGCAAAGGCTGCGCCGCCGGTGGTCAGGCCGGCTGCCAGCAGCAGCATGGAACTCTTCTTCATAGGTTTCTCTCCAGAAAGCACGATGTTGTGTTGTTGATGGCGCCGCGGATCAGCCTTGTGTGCCTCTCCCCGAAACACCTCTTTTATCGCCGCGACCGCAGTCAACGTGGCCGGCCGCAGCCTGTCCCTATTTGGAACTGGATCGAAGAATATCAGAACGATGGTTCGCAAAATGCGCGAAATGCTGCAGGAAAATTCCTCTTTTTTAATTATTTAGTGAATTTATATGATTATAAAAAATATATTGCGTAAATCTTTTATAAAAATAAATCTTCACTATGAAACTGGATTTGTGTCTTCCATATGACAGGAAAGCCAATTTCAGCGGTTTTTTGGAGGAAATCCGGGGTTTACAAGCGACTTTTTGACGTTTCAAGCAGAACTTGTGCGTGCAAACGTAGCTAAAAAGCAACATGCCCGGCAAGGAAACCTGGCCGGGCATGCGGGGAGAGCGATGAAGAGGAGGGCGCGCGGCCGTCCTCTTCGGCGATCAGGGCGTCAGGCTTATTGCACCTTGGCCTTGGCGCGCAGTTGCTCCTGGTAAGCCTGCAGCTTCTTCTGTTGCAGGGCTTCGGCGATCTGCGGCTTGACTTCGTCCAGGGTCGGGACCTTGGCCGGGCGCACATCTTCCAGCTTGATCACGTGCCAGCCGAACTGGGTCTGCACCGGAGTCTGGGTGATGTCACCCTTCTTCAGGGCCACCATGGCGTCGGAGAACGGCTTGACGAAGGAGGCCGGGGTCGCCCAGTCGAGGTCGCCACCGTTGGCTGCCGAACCGGTGTCCTTGGATTGCTTGGCCAGGTCTTCGAACTTGGTACCGGCCTTCAGCTTGGCGATGATGGCTTCGGCGTCTTCCTTCTTGTCCACCAGGATGTGGCGGGCGTGGTATTCCTTGTCGCCGGCCTGGGCCTTGAACTTGTCGTATTCGGCCTTGATGTCGGCGTCGGAGACCGGGTTCTTCTTCAGGTACTCAGCGATCAGGGCGCGGATGACGATGGACTGGCGGGCCAGTTCCAGCTGGTTCTTGACGTCGGTGCTGTTGGACAGGCCTTGCTTGTCGGCTTCCTGCATCAGGATTTCACGATTGATCAGCTCTTCCTTGATGGCACCGCGCAGTTGCGGGCTGTCAGGCTGGCCTTGCGCAGTCATCTGCTTGACCATCAGTTCGGCGCGGGAGGAAGGGATCGCCTTGCCGTTCACGACGGCCAGGTTTTGAGCGAAGGCCGGGATGGAAGCGATGGCGAACAGCAGCACCAGCAGACGAGCGGGTTTGAATGTCATTGTTGAATCCTAGAAAAGAAAGGAATGAATCAAAACGGAGAAGAAAAACAGGAGGGGCTTGGATAAAAGCAGGCGTCGGTCTTTGTTCTTGGTCTCAGTTCGTTGCCTCTGATGGGGAGAGCGCCACTATGGCCAGCGCATGGATCTCCTGCTGCATCAGGTCGGACAGGCAATCATACACCAGCCGATGGCGGTTCAACCGATTTTTGCCCTCGAACAAGTCGGAAACCAGGCGGATCCTGTAATGTCCTCCGCCAGAGGCGGCACCGGCATGTCCAGCATGCAGGGCCGACTCATCCTCGACCAGACAGACCTGCGGCGAGAAAGTTGCAGTCAGGCGCTCGGTGATGCGCTGCACGCGGGTGTCAGCGGCGCTCATTCGGCGTCCTTCATGTACTTGGAGAGGAACAGGCTCTGGCCGATGATGAAGGCAAACATCAGGCCCATGCTGCCGAACATCTTGAAGTTGACCCAGGTATCCAGCGAGTAATTGAAGGCGATGTACAGGTTCAGCACGCCCATGACCGCGAAGAACACGATCCAGGCCAGGTTCAGGCGCGGCCAGATCGCTTCGGGCAGGGTGACCTGCTTTTCCATCATGACGCGGATGAGATTTTTCTTCATGAACAGCTGCGACACCAGCAAGGCCAGGCCGAAGGCCCAGTACAGGATGGTCGGTTTCCACTTGATGAAGGTATCGTCACGGAAATAGATGGTGGCACCGCCAAAGACCACGATGATGGCCAGTGACACCCACAGCATGCCGTCCACCTTGCGCCGGCGCAGCAGGAGCCAGGCGATCTGGCCCAGCGAGGCGACGATGGCGACCGCGGTCGAGAGCAGGATCGGGGCCTGGCTGGCCGTGACGGCACCGGCCGACATGGCCCCGCCCAGGTATTGCATCACCAGGTCCTGCGCGGCCGAGGGATGGCCCTCGGCCCATTTGAAGACGCCGAAAAACAGGATGACGGGGAACAGGTCGAACAGAAACTTCATCGGGTTGGCTTCTTCAGTGAGTCAATGAAACGGTGGAGGAGCGGCTTACGCCGGGTCGAAACGCAGCGAAGCCGAATTGATGCAATAGCGCAGTCCGGTCGGCGGCGGGCCGTCGGGGAAGACGTGGCCCAGGTGGGCGTCGCAGACGTTGCAGATGATCTCGGTGCGAATCATGCCATAACTGCGGTCCACTTTCTCGCGCACGTTGGCTGGATCGATGGGTTCGAAGTAGCTGGGCCAGCCGCAGCCGGAATCGAACTTGGCATCCGAGGTGAAGAGCGGCGTGTCACAGCAGACGCAGGTATAGGTGCCGGCTTCATGGTGATCCCAGTAACGGCCGGTGAAGGCGCGCTCGGTGGCGGCTTCGCGGGTGACCTGGTATTCCATCGGGTCCAGTTGTTCGCGCCATTGCGCTTCGGTCTTTTCTACACGTTTGTTCATGCTTGGCTCCTTGGGGGATGACGGGCGGCGGGCAACTGCGGCCTGCTCAGGAAGAAAGTTTCAGATCTGTCAAAAGTCAGGCCATGCTTCAGGATGAGCAGCTCACTTCCAGGTGACGGGCCCACTCCGGCGGCAGCGCCGCATAGCGCTCGAATTCGGGCTGTTCGTCAAAGGGATGTTGCAGGATCTGCTGCAGGCGGGCCACTTCCCTGAAATCCTTCTCCAGCGCACGGTCGATGGCTTCCTGGGCGAGGTAATTGCGTAGCACGTACTTGGGGTTGACCGCGTGCATTGCAAGCCGGCGGGCAGCGTCGTCGCTGTCTTCGGCGCGCAGGCGGGCGCGGTATTGCGTGGCCCAGGCATCGAAGGCGGGGCGGTCGAGGATGAGATCGCGCACCGGCTCGTCGTCAGCCGTATTGCTGATGCGCAAGTCGCCCAGGCGGCGGAAGAACAGGGTGAAATCCACGCCATTGGCTTGCAGGATGGCAAACAGCGCTTCGATCAGTTGCTCATCCTCGGGCTCTTGCGTGCGCAGCCCCAGCTTGGCGTGCAGCAACTCGGCATGGCGCGCCTGGAAGATGGCTTCATAGTCGGCCAGCGCCGCTTCGGTCTGCTCCACCGAGCCGATCAGCGGCAGCATGGCCTGGCCCAGCGCGAAGCAGTTCCATTGGCCGATGCGTGGCTGCATCTGGTAGCTGTAGCGGCCCTGGCGGTCGGTGTGGTTGCAGATGTGGCGGGCGTCGAAGGCTTCCATGAAGCCGAAGGGGCCGTAATCCAGCGTCAGGCCCAGGATGGACATGTTGTCGGTATTCATCACGCCATGCATGAAGCCCACGGCCTGCCATTGCGCCATCAGCGCCGCCGTGCGGCGGGTGACTTCTTTCAGCAGGGCCTGATACGGGTTCTCTTCAGACAGCAATTCCGGATAGAACTGTTCGAGTACGGTATCGGCCAGAATCTTCAGTTCATCGAAGCGCTGGTTGTAATACCAGTGCTCGAAAGAACCGAAGCGGATGAAGCTGGGGGCCATGCGGGTGACGACGGCGGCGGTTTCCGGGGCTTCGCGCATGACGCGCTGGTCCGAGCCGATCACGGTCATGGCGCGCGTGGTAGGGATGCCGAGCGCGGCCATGGCTTCCGAACAGAGGAATTCGCGGATCGAGGAGCGCAGCACGGCACGGCCATCACCCATGCGCGAATAGGGGGTCATGCCCGCGCCCTTGAGCTGCAGCTCGATGCGTCCCTGGCCATCGGCGGCCGGCAGGTCGCCCAAGGTGATGGCGCGGCCATCGCCGAGCTGGCCGGCCCAGACGCCGAACTGGTGGCCGGAATAGACCGCCGACAGCGGCGTCGAACCGGGCGGGATCAGGTTGCCGGCGAAGATGTCGAGGAAGCTGAAGTGCTCATCGGCCGGCCGTGGCAGCCCGGCCGTGGCCGCGGCTGAGCACTTCAGCTTCCT